>Ga0306924_10000337_pt1 | contig 39069 bp, 38 predicted proteins | sample sta12Can44000111_FD_203756 | JGI IMG/M metagenome (GOLD analysis project Ga0306924, IMG submission 203756) | Lab enrichment of tropical soil microbial communities from Luquillo Experimental Forest, Puerto Rico - statanox.12C.anox.44.000.111 (v2)... | ecosystem: Environmental > Terrestrial >... | reverse complement strand
TGTTCGCAAGATCCTCGACGGCCGCACTTTCGTGCTCGGGGATGGACGCGAAGTCCGTCTGGCCGCGATCGAAGTGCCGACGATGGCGTCGTCCCCGCAAGGCAGCGCTCCATCGCAAGGGCGCGCCACCGCGGCGGCTCTGGATGCGCTCGCCGGGGGCGATGAGGTCGCGCTGCGACAATGCGAAGCTGGCTCGGATCGCTACGGACGCCTTTTCGCCTATGCCTATGTCATACGCGATGGTGATTAGTTCCTCTTACAAGGAGAGCTCGTCGCCGAAGGATTTGCCCGGGTCGGCGACCGCGTGGTTCGGCCGTGCTCGGACGACCTGCTCAGCCGGGAAAAGTCGGCCTGCGCGGACAAGCTTGGCCTATGGGCCGATCCGTATTATGAGGTGCTCAACGCCGAGTTGCCTGGGAACGTGCTGGCGCATCAAGGCCAATTCGCGCTGGTCGAGGGCAAAATTGCATCCGTACGGGAAAGCGGGCCTAGAATCTTTGTCAATTTCGGGCGGCGGCGGTCGGGTGATATTACGGTTACGATCCTGAAACGAAAGGAGCGCACTTTCGCGGCGGCGGGTCCTGATTTGGAGGCTCTGGCTGGCCGCAGCGTCCGGGTTCGGGGCTGGATCGAGCAACGCGGCGATGACCGCGCCTGGATCGAGGCTGAGCGCCCGGAGCAGATCGAGATCGGGGACTGATCGATCGGTGACGTGCTGAGACGGGGACGGTTGGACTATCTAGGCTGCCGACGCGGCAGGGCGGCAGCGCCTTTTGGCGCGCTCGCCCTTGGCGCGCTGCTCCTTGCTGCCTGCACCGCTTCGCCCTCAACGCTCGGCCCACAGGCCACTGCTTCGCTCCCGGCAAAAAGCGCCGAGGCGCCGATGGCACCGGAAGTGCTGCGCGAGCATCAACGCATCCTGGCGGCCTATGGGGGTGTCTACAACGAGCCGCGCTTGCAAAGCTTGATAGAGAAGACGGTGGAACGTCTCGTCGCGTCGTCGGAACAGCCCGACCTGCACTACAAAGTCACGGTGCTCAACTCGCAATCGGTCAACGCCTTTGCGCTCCCGACCGGTCAGCTGTACGTGACCCGCGGGCTTATCGCTCTGGCCAATGACGATTCCGAGCTGGCCTCGGTGTTGGCGCACGAAATGGGCCATGTCCTCGCCCGGCATGCCGAACTGCGCGAGGAACATGCGCGTGAAGCCGACCTCGTCAGCCGCGTCGTCTCGGACGTCGTCAGCGATCCGGCCGCTGGTGCGCTAGCGCTGGCCAAATCTAAACTGGCGCTGGCAAGCTTTTCGCGCTCGCAGGAATTCGAAGCCGACGCGATCGGCGTCGCGGTTGCCGCGCGGGCCGGCTATGACCCTTACGGCGCGGTGCGCTTCCTCACCGCGATGGAGCACAATTCGCATCTTAAGCCGGAGCCAAGCGGCGCGATCAATCCCGGCGCGGCCGACTTTTTGTCATCGCATCCAGCGACGCCCGAACGCATCACCAATGCCATCGCCACGGCGCGCCAATACCGCGCGCCGGCCGAGACTGGCCAGAACTTCGCGCAGGCCAAGGCGGCCTATCTTTCGGACATCAACGGCATTGTCTATGGCGAGGATCCCGGCGGAGGCTTTGTGCGCGGCCGCCGATTCCTGCACCCGAAACTGGGTTTCACCTTCACCGCGCCGGAGGGCTTTGCGCTCGATAACACCGCCCAGGCCGTGCTCGGAATAAAGCGCGGCGGTAGCGAAGCATTGCGGCTCGACGTCGTCCGGGTACCGGCCGAGCAGACGCTCCCTGCTTATCTGATCTCCGGCTGGATCGAAAACATCGATCCTGCCAGCGTGGAAGAGACCACTATCAATGGCTTCACTGCTGCTACTGCCGCTGCGAAAGGCGATCAGTGGGATTTTCGTCTTTATGCGATCCGCTTCGGCAGTGACGTGTACCGTTTCATTTTTGCCGCCAAACATCATACTGGCGATACCGATCGCGCTTTTCGCGAATCGATCGGCAGCTTCCGCCGCATGAGCATCGCCGAAACCGAACAGGCAAAGCCGCTGCGGTTGCGCATCGTTACGGTCGCGCCCGGAGATACTGTTGAAAAGCTGGCGGGCCGAATGGCGCTTGCCGATCGCGCGCTCGACCGTTTCCGTGCGCTCAACGGGCTCGAGTCCGGCGACCGCCTGAAACCCGGCAGCGAAGTGAAGATCGTAGTCGAATAGGCTAATCCGCTCCAACGGCTCGCTTTGCGCCGACGCGCACAATATTGCAATGGATGGAGAGGCCGCGTTTTAGAATTGCGCGGCGAGCTGATCGAGGCCCATCACATGGACGAGACTGCGGACCTCGTCTTTTTGCTCGGAGCTAAAGCTCATGATCAGCGGCACAGCCGCCGATTTTAATCCCTCGACCGCTTCTGGGTCGACTGCCACCGCCGCTACATTGCGTGTTGCACCGCGCGCAGCGGCCTGCTGGGTTCGCTTATAAGCCATGTTGCGTAGCGCGGCTTCGACTGCCGGCCACATGCGCTCCTGATCCGGCGTCAAATGCAGACGTTGTTTGATGCCGGCGATTTGCGCATCGTTGAGAATGTAACCAGGCCGGCTCGCGGCGACCGGGCGCGCCGGCGGCTTGGCGGCGGAACGGACCGCCGAATGCGTTGCGCTTTCGCTTGCCACAGAAACCGGAGAGACCACATTTTCAAGCGACGCGCTCGCCACCAAGCGAGGGTCGGCTGAGGGCTGTCCAGTGGCAGACGCATCGGCCGTGGCTTGCGGCCGGGATGGCTGCACCATGGGGACAGGGCTGAATAGTTCGGCCTCAGTCCTGGAGCCTCTGATGTCGGCTAACGTGACCGCCGCCGCTGTAGCGCTCCATGTCTGCGGGAAACGGACCGCGATGGTTTCTGCGGCTGAGCTGTGCCCTGTGCTCCGCAGCGCCGTGACGTGCCAGGCACCGACCACGTAGCCGAGTACGCAGGCGGCAAGCAGCGGAACCCATCGCCCCTGCTTTGAGCGCACAGGTTTTAAACTTCTGGTCTCTCGCACGATGACGCCCCCGCCCCATCCAAGTGCTATCTCCTTTCAAAGGAAGCTTAATTTATGGCTAAGCGAGGGTATTTTGCCGACGATATGTTACGACAAGCCGGGAAAACCCGGGACGATTCGCCCGCACCGGCAGTGCTTTGATGCAGAAAAAAAGGCCCGGCTTTTGCCGGGCCTTTTCGCTGGCCGCTTGCTGTGGCCAGGCAGGATCTTGCCTTAGGCGGCCTCTTCTTCGACCACCGCTTCATCATCGGCGTCAGGCTTTGGACCGCGCCGCGGACCCTTGGCCAGTGCGGCCTCGATTTCTTTCACTGCTTCGGTCTCGGTGATGCGCTGCACCGCCGACACTTCACGCGACAGCCGATCCAACGCCGCCTCGTAGAGCTGGCGTTCGGAATAGGACTGCTCGGGCTGAGTCTCCGACCGGTACAAATCACGAACTACCTCGGCGATGGCGACGATGTCGCCTGAATTGATCTTGGCCTCGTACTCCTGCGCTCGTCGCGACCACATGGTGCGCTTGATGCGGGCCCGGCCCTTGAGCGTTTCAAGAGCGCGCTTGACCATCGGCGTCTCGGCAAGCTTGCGCATTCCCACGGCGGCCGCCTTCGAGGTCGGTACCCGCAGCGTCATCTTGTCTTTGACAAAATTGATCACAAACAGCTCGAGTCGGACGCCAGCGACCTCCTGCTCCTCGATCGCGACGATTTGCCCAACGCCGTGCGCCGGATAAACGATGAATTCGTGGGTCTTAAAGCCTTGTCGTTGAGTAGTTTTCTTCGCGTTCATTCCCAAAGCTGCTGCTCCTTCCGCCTCCGGCTTGCGGCGATGCGCCGGCTTGGCGGCGCTTACCCTGGTGCGGGCCATGGCTCGCGTCGATGGTGAGGGCCGCCGGCTGGCCCGGGATGGGGTCTTCGCTGCCTTCCGGCGCATGCCAGTCGCACTCTTTTTCGGACGATGACGAGTTTTCTCTGCCACTGCTATCGCGTGGAATTCACGCCTCTTTTGACGGTTCCTCGGAAACTCCCCCGAAAAAATATGCTCCCGGTCGGGAGCAGGCCTCGGGGTATTCTCATTGTGTATCTATATCACATTTTCCGCAAAAATCAAAGCCTTAAGCCACTACTCAAGCTTTCTTGAGCGCGGCGCAGCGGGAATATTCAGCAAAGGTTAAGGAGACAACCTAGCCGAGTATCAGTCGCCGCTACCCGGACTGGCTGAAAAATGCTCTTCGAACTTGTTGGGCAACCCTTCCCATTGTTTCGCGTCTGCAGGGGGGGTCTTTTTGGTAGTGATATTGGGCCAAGCCTTTGCATATTCAGCGTTGATCCCGAGCCATTTTTCGGCCCCAGGTTCAGTATCGGGCTTGATCGCTTCAACCGGGCATTCCGGCTCGCACACGCCGCAGTCGATGCACTCGTCCGGGTGGATGACCAACATGTTCTCGCCCTCGTAAAAACAATCGACGGGGCAAACCTCGACGCAGTCCATGTATTTGCATTTGATGCAATTGTCGTTGACGATGTAGGTCATTTCCGCACTCTGGGACGCTTTTTTGAGGCCTTGCTCCTATCGCATGGGTCCAAGCCACGCAAGAAGCGTCGTTTCGCAGTTGTCAGCCGGGCGTCATTGCACATCCTGATAAAGCGCGGCGGCGCTCGGCGCGGGCCCCCGCCTGTCGACAAAGCCGATCACCTTGAGGACGCGCACCCCCCGATCGAGCGCGATCGTGATGACGTCGCCGGCTCGGATCATGCGGCCTGGAGCATTGATGCGTGCGCCATTAACGCGCACATAGCCTGATCCCGCGAGCGCGGCCGCCGCGCCGCGCGTGCGCACCAGACGAGCATGCCATAACCAGCGATCGATGCGCTGGCGCTCGACGTCATTCGCCACTTAGCGGCACTCCTTTGGGCGCTCCTTGGCATCGGCCTCAAGCTGCGCCTTCAAGCCGGCGAGCTTGGCGAAGGGCGAATTGGGATCCGGCAATTTCTCTCTGCGCTCGAAACGCTTGGACGCTGGCCGATCATGCTGCGCACGGTCGGCGCGGTGTTCCGGTTTGTGGCGCTTGCGGCCATGCTGTCGTGGTCTCGTCTGAACGCTGCTTCCACCGGGCGGCTCGGTCGCCTCGGGCGGAGAACCGGCTCGCAGCGCTGTCGTGTCGGCCTGTTCGGCAGGTTGCGCCGCAGCGGGCTGTTTTTGGGTTCGCCTGGTTCTGGTCTGCTGGCGTGATCGGCCGCGCCATCGGCCATCGGCGCGGCTCGGGCGCCAGACTTCGATCATTTCCGGCTCTTGGGGCGGCGCTATGTCGCCGACGGGGCTTGGTGCCGCCTGGTCGGTGGCCGAGGCGACTTCTGGCGCAATCTGCATCGGTTCCGCCGCCACCACGAGCTCAGATGCCTCGCCGGCCTCGGACGTGGTGCCAGCGCCAGCATTGTCAATTGCTGCCGACGTGGCCGGCTTTTCGCGTGACTCTTCTGGTGGTTTGGGACGCCGTTCCATTCGATAGCCAAGTGCGCGCAGGATGGATGCAAACTCCTCGCCAGACGCGCCGGTCAAGGAGGTCATCGGATTACTTACGATGAAGCCGCCTCCGGCAATCGCGGCCGCTGGCTTCGCGCCTGGCGATGTGCCTTCCCGCCAGGCGAGCGCAGGACGAATGAGGTCCGCCAACCGCTCGAGAATGTCGACCCGCACGGCCCGCGCGCCGCAAGCGCGATAACCAGCCGTACGATAAAGCGCTGCATCGATCGTCGGATCAGTCGCCATCGAAGTGCGGCCGCTAGCCGCGAGCTGCAGGATGTCGTCGACAACTTTGCTTTCGGTCCGATCGTTGCGCAGCGCCCACAATTGGGCGGCGAGTGCCCGCGGCGCAGGCTTCAGCAGCGCCGGAACATAGACGTGGTAGGCACCAAACCGCACACCGTATTTGCGCAGACTGGCGCGCGCCGGCTGATCGAGGGCTTTCACCTCCTCCGCAACGCGCGTCCGCTCGAGCACCCCGAGCGCCTCCACCAATTGAAACGCGACGCCGCGCGCGATGCCGGTGATATCAGTTGCCGCGGCAAGTTCGGCGAGCGGGCCGAGCAGCTTTTCGATGTGTGACTTGAGCCAGGTATTGAGCCGTGTCTCGACGGCGTCGCGCGGAGCGCCGGTGAGATGTTCGTCGGCGATAATGCGGATCCGCGGCCGCAGGATTTCTTCACAAGCGACTAGCTTGCCGACCGCAGCGCCGACCCATCGCAGCGTGCCGTCAACGGCAAGCACGAATTGGTTGTCTGCCGCCTCCGACAGGCGCGCAGCGCGCGCGGCAATCTCGCCCGCAAGCGCTTTTTGCGCCGCGTTTTGTAGCGCTTTGGCCTCCGAACCGCCCGAAGCCGCGTCCGCGACAAAGACGAAGCCGTCGAGCCGGCCGATGGGATGCCCCTCGACGACGACCTCGCCGGTCTTGTTGAAGTCTGGCTCGAGTGCGGTGTTCTCGCGCAGCCGCCGCATCAAGACGCTGGTCCGGCGGTCAACGAAGCGCTCGGTCAAGCGCTCATGCAGAGCGTCCGACAGCCGGTCCTCGACCGCGCGCGTCACCCCTTGCCAATGCTCGGGATCACTCAGCCAATCGGGACGGTTCGCCGCAAAAGTCCACGTGCGGATATGGGCAATACGGGTGGACAACGTATCGATGTCGCCGTCGGTGCGATCGGCCAAGGCGACTTGATACGCGAACCAGTCGGTCTTGATGGCGCCGTCACGCTGCAGGAAGCCGTAGAGCGTCACGACCAGTTCGGCGTGATTGGCCGGCGCAATCTTGCGGTAATCGGGGAGCTGACAAACGTCCCACAGCCGCTCGACGTCGCCGCTCGTGCGCGTCAGCGCTCGCACGTTGTCTTCGCGCGCCGCATGATCGAGCACCAGAATGTCTTCCGCCACCGGCGCGCGCGCCAACGCGCTCTCGCTCGGCGGTGCCCCAAGTGTCGCCTGCAAGGCGCCGATCGACGAAAAATCGAGGTCGGAATTACGCCATTGGACGAATTTCACCGGCTCAAAACTGTGCGATTCCAGTGCCTGCACCAGTTCGGTCTCAAACGGCGGGCAGCGCCCGCTGGTGCCGAAGGTACCGTCGCGAGTGGCACGACCGGCACGTCCGGCAATCTGCGCGAGCTCGGACGGATTGAGCTTACGGAACTGATAGCCGTCGAATTTGCGGTCGGAGGCGAAAGCGACATGGTCGACATCGAGGTTCAGCCCCATGCCGATGGCGTCTGTCGCCACCAGATAGTCGACTTGCCCCGATTGGTAGAGATCGACCTGCGCGTTGCGCGTGCGCGGCGACAGCGCGCCGAGCACAACCGCCGCCCCGCCGCGTTGCCGACGGATTAGTTCTGCGATCGCGTAAACCTCTTCGGCCGAAAACGCGACGATCGCGGAACGCCGGGGCAATCGCGTAAGCTTTTTTTCGCCGGCGAAAGTAAGCCGCGACAATCGCGGCCGGCTGACAATGCTGGCGCCCGGCAGTAGCCGTTCGACGATCGGCCGCATGGTGGCGGCGCCGAGCACGAGCGTTTCCTCGCGACCGCGGCGGCGGAGCATGCGATCGGTGAAGACGTGACCGCGCTCGAAATCCGCTGCGAGCTGAATCTCGTCAATCGCCAAAAAAGCGACATCGAGCTCGCGCGGCATCGCCTCCACGGTGGCGACCCAGAATCGCGGATTGGGCGGCTTGATTTTCTCTTCGCCGGTGACGAGGGCCACCGCCTCGGCGCCGACGCGCTCGACGGCGCGGTTGTAAACCTCGCGCGCGAGCAGCCGCAGCGGCAGGCCTATAATGCCCGAGGAATGCGCCAGCATCCGCTCGATCGCCAAATGAGTCTTGCCGGTATTGGTGGGGCCAAGCACCGCGGTGACACCGGCGCCGCGAGCACGAATCTCGCGGTCGGCGCTAGGCGAAAACGAAATCGACATTACGGGCCCGGCTCAGGTGACGCGACAAATGGCGCGACAGAGGAAGTGTCTCTCTATCACAAGGCGGCGCTGGAAAGCCCTGTGCTTAACATGTGGAACGAGTCTGGAACAAATCGCGGCCGAATCGGCGACTTGGCGGCCGTTCGACTTCGTTCACTGCGAGATATGGCGTGGCCGCCCGCATTGCATACCAGATCGGGTGGAAACGGCCAGCGTGACCGCTTGCCCCGGCGGCCGAAACGGCACTTCGCCGCGCGATCATGATTCTGTGACGAGTCAAGAGCCAATACGTTGTGGATAACGGGGACCCTTTACCCTCGGTCGCAAGCCGGCCACCCAGCCAACCACGCTTGTTTATTGCGTTTTGGCGACCGGATGCGATTGCAGAGAAGGCTGGGAGACTGTGACGAACTCGGTCGCCCGCAGCAATCCAACTCCCAGCGGCGTGGGCATCGAAAAGCGGAATGGCACCAGCACGCGGGTGCCGGCGATCGGGGCCAGCCAGACTTCGGCATCACGCAGCGCGACGAGATATTTGATCGCCGGCCGCTCCGGCACGTAGCCGGCGATCGGCGTGAAATACACCGCGCACACGACCGCAGGCCCCTCGTAACCGCGCTCGGCCTTGACGACTTCCATGCGCTTGAATTCGCTGTGCAGATCGTAACGTACGCGGCCGTCGAACACCGCCACTTTGCGATTGCAGGCTTCCGGCGATATCGGGTCGCCGTTACCGCCGACGCGGTTCAGCATCGAGGTCATCGGATCGAGGACGCCGTGACGATCGGCGTCCGTGATCGGGATGCGATCGGGGATGGGCGGCAGTGGCGGATCGACGGTGTAATCGGTGACGTTCCCTCCGGTAAGCGTCATCCGCACTTCATCGATTTTACGGTCATAGCTGATCGTGGCGCCATAGTTCGCCGGTACCGGCTGTCCGCCGCTGAACGTGCCGCGCGCCGCACTAGTGCCGCGCCCCGCCGTAAAGAAGCGGACGATGCCGGTGGTCGTGCCGCTCGCCGCGGCCGAATAGGCTTCATCGGATATGCCGATGATCCAATTGCCGCGACCGATGGGTACGCCTGCAATGCTGACAACGTATTCAGCCTCAAGCCGCGCCTGGTGCCCGGTCGGGTGGCCGCTATCGCCTGCGGCGGCGGCTACGGGTAAGGCCACAACGAACACTAAAAACGCCGCGGCGGCTGCGGCGGCGCCTGGAAGGCGAACGGGCAGTTGCGGCGGCTTTGAGGATTGCAAAGGGGTCCTCGATCCGGGGTGCGGGATAACCCATTTTCTCAGTCGAGAATACGACGTTTGTTAGGCTCCGACTCAGCCTCTACCGAATCGCTCACTTGCTGCGCCTTGACCCCTAAGAGCCCCGCCACTATAGGTCCGGCCCATTCCAAGATGCCAAGATCGATGGCGTTCGGCGCCCTGCGCGTCATCGGACTGGTTTATTGGGACTGGTGGCTTGATGAGACTGGCTTGAAGGACTTTGACCATGGCATGGCGATGCGAGCTGACCGGCAAGACCCGCCAGATCGGGCACCGCGTCAGCCATTCCAACCGTAAGACCAAGCGGCGATTTCTGCCCAATCTGCTCAACGTCACGATGCTTTCGGACGCGCTCAGGCGATCGGTTCGCTTGCGGGTCTCGGCCAACGCCCTCAAGACAGTCGACCATCGCGGCGGCCTCGACGCGTTCCTGCTCGCGGCCAAGGACGCCGATTTGTCGCCGCGCGCGCTCGAGCTCAAACGTCAAGTCGTCAAAAAGCGGCAAGCAAGCGCTTAGCGGCGCCCGCTCCCCTGCTGTTACTCTACGGCGTGACTATCGTAATCTCGTCGCGCTCAACGAGGCGGCGGCAAATACGCGGCTGACCTGTGCTATGCACTCAACCGCCGCGGTCGCGCCAGACGAATCCGATCAGGGACCGGGTGCTCCTCGAACAACTCGGCAAGCTTTTCGGTCATCACGCCGCCGAGCTCTTCCGCATCCACGATGGTGACCGCACGGCGATAGTAGCGCGTCACGTCATGGCCGATGCCGATGGCGATCAATTCGACCGGCGAGCGTGTCTCGATGTCTTCAATCACCCATCGCAGGTGGCGCTCGAGATAATTGCCGGGATTGACCGATAGCGTCGAATCGTCGACCGGCGCGCCGTCAGAGATCATCATCAGGATTTTGCGGATCTCCGATCGCGCCAAGAGCCGCTTGTGCGCCCAGTCAAGAGCTTCACCGTCGATATTCTCCTTGAGCAGGCCTTCGCGCATCATCAGGCCGAGATTCTTGCGCGCCCGGCGCCATGGCGCATCGGCCGCCTTGTAGATGATATGACGTAAATCGTTGAGCCGCCCCGGATTGGCGGGCTTGCCGGCGGCGAGCCACGACTCGCGCGATTGACCGCCCTTCCACGCTCGCGTGGTAAAGCCCAGTATTTCGACTTTGACCCCGCAGCGTTCGAGCGTGCGCGCCAGGATGTCAGCGCAGGTGGCAGCGACTGTAATAGGTCGCCCGCGCATCGATCCCGAATTGTCGAGCAGAAGAGTAACAACGGTATCCCTGAAGTCAGTATCCTTCTCGCGCTTGAATGAGAGCGGATGCAGCGGATCAACAATGACGCGCGACAGCCGCGCCGGGTCGAGCAAGCCTTCCTCCAGATCGAATTCCCACGCCCGATTTTGCTGCGCCAATAAGAGGCGCTGAAGCCGGTTGGCAAGGCGGGCGACCACACCCTGAAGATGCGAAAGCTGCTTGTCGAGATAACCGCGTAGCCGGTTGAGCTCCTCCGGCTCGCACAATTCCTCGGCACCGACGGTTTCATCGAACCGCGCCGTGAACGGCCGGTAATCGGGGCCGCGCGGCTCGTTGCGAGCTTGTCGCGGCCGCCATGGCTCGGCGGCGGTTTCCGAATCTCCCATCTCGGCTTCGTCGGCCATCTCGGCGGCGGGCGCATCGACCGCCTCCGAGGCGCTGTCGGGCAATTCGTCGGCCGAAGCATCGGCCTCGGCGGTGACTTGTTCAGTCTCGGCAGCATCGGAAGCTTCGCCGTCCTGACCGGCCTCGTCTTTCTGATTTTGATCCTCGCCTTCTTCGCCTTCCTCCTCGTCGGAATCGCTCGAACGGTCCTCGCCCATGTCGAGGCAATCGAGCAAATCGTGGACGACATCGCCGAAGCGGCGCTGGTCGTTGAGCACGCGCTCAAGTCGGTCGAGATCGCGGCCGGCGCGTTCCTCAATCAGCGGCCGCCACAGCTCGACGAGTTTGCGCGCGGTCGGCGGCGGCGTCTGCCCGGTCAGCCGCTCGCGGACCATCATCGCTAACGCATCCTCAATCGGCGCGTCGGCGCGGTCGGTGATCTCATCGAATTTGCCGCGGTGAAAACGGTCGTCGAGCATGGCGGCCAGATTCTTGGCCACGCCGCCCATGCGGCGGGCACCTATGGCTTCGACTCGGGCCTGTTCGACTGCTTCGAACACGGCGCGCGCCTGTTGGCCGCCAGGCGCCAGCTTCCGATGCACTGCCGCGTCGTGGCAGGCAAGCCGCAACGCGATCGCATCGGCGTGACCGCGAACGATCGCCGCTTCGCGTCCATTGAGCCGCCGCGGCGGCTCCGGCAGACGCGCCTTGCCGCCGGCAAGTCCAGGCCGCTCCGCGGCAAAACTGACTTCGAGATCATTTTTTCCGGCGATTGCGCGCAGGCAAATGCCTACCGCGCGCTTAAACGGCTCGGTCGGCGCCTCTTTGCTCGCGCCTTTGGCTTTGATGTTAGACGACATGGCTCAAGACGACATGGCTCAAGCTATGGCTCAAGCTCGCTCGCCAGCTAACGCGAGCAGCGATTACGACAGTGCGACATTGATCGAGCTCTCCGGCAATTCGTGCCCGAAGCAGCGCTGGTAGAACTCGGCAACCAGCGGACGCTCCAGCTCGTCGCATTTGTTGACGAAGGTGAGCCGGAAAGCAAAGCCGATATCGTTGAATATCTCCGCGTTTTCGGCCCAGGTGATCACGGTCCGCGGGCTCATCACGGTAGAAATGTCACCGTTCATGAATGCATTGCGGGTAAGGTCGGCGACCCGAACCATTTTTGAGACGATATCGCGGCCTTCGGCGCTGCGGTAATGCTTGGCCTTGGCCAATACGATTTCGACCTCGTTATCGTGCGGCAAATAATTAAGCGTGGTGACGATTGACCAACGGTCCATCTGACCTTGGTTGATCTGCTGCGTGCCGTGATAGAGGCCCGACGTATCGCCGAGACCCACTGTGTTCGCCGTAGCAAATAACCGGAAGGCCGGGTGCGGCTTGATCACCTTGTTCTGGTCGAGCAGCGTCAGGCGACCCGAAGATTCAAGGACACGCTGAATGACGAACATGACGTCGGGACGCCCGGCGTCGTACTCGTCGAAACACAGAGCGACGTTGTTCTGCAACGCCCATGGCAGAATGCCGTCGCGGAATTCGGTAACCTGCATGCCCTCGCGAATGACGATCGCATCCTTGCCGATCAGATCGACGCGGCTGATATGGCTGTCGAGATTGACGCGCACGCAGGGCCAATTCAGCCGCGCGGCGACCTGCTCGATATGAGTCGATTTGCCGGTGCCGTGATAGCCGGTGACGATAACCCTGCGGTTGCGGGCAAAGCCGGCCAGGATGGCAAGCGTGGTCGGGCGGTCGAACCGGTAGTCCGGATCGAGTTCGGGGACGTGCTCCTCCGGTTCGGAATAGGCCGGAACCTCCAAATCGGTATCGATTCCGAATACTTGTCGGACCGAAACCTTCATGTCCGGCAAGCCAGATTCAGTCGTCGTATCAGTCGCGAGCGTCATTGCTCCTCCGTGACCTCGGCAGGGCCGCGACGGGCCGTCAGAGGGCCCTGACAGGGCCCCGACATGGACAGCGGCGAAAAAACCGAGGCGCGAATCGGCTGTCGGATCGGCGGCGCGGCTACATCTAGCAGAAAGTTCCCTGGCGGCGGAAGCCACCCCGAGGTCAGCAGAAACCAGCCGATTTCAGGTAATTATAGGCTTGAATAATCTCCCGCAGGCGCGCCTCTGAACCCCGATCGCCGCCATTGGCATCAGGATGGTGCCGCTTTACCAACACCTTGAACTTAGACTTGATATCGGCGCGTTTGGCGTCGGCTTCAAGGCCGAGAACATCGAGCGCCCGGCGCTGTGCGTTGAAAATCTTGCGCTTCTCGGGCGCGGCTCGCGCATGACCGTTCCGCGCGCCCCACATGCCAAGGAGCGAGAACGGATCGTCGGCCGACCAGTCGGCGTCCCGAAACACTCGTGCCGCACGGCGGGCGCGCTTGCCGCCGATCGAACCCATCTTCCAGGTCGGACGGTGACCGGTCAGCGCCTCCTTCTGGTATTTGGAGATGGCATCTTCGCTCATGCCGGCGAAAAAATTGTACGAATTATTATATTCACGCACATGTTCGAGGCAGAACTGCCAGTATTCGCTGGCGCGCAGCCGGCCTTTCGGCGCGCGATGGGTCGCCGGCGCTTTGCATCCGGGCCACTCGCAGCCTGGAAGCTCGTTGCGCAGGCGGCGGTTCAATTCGGGCTTAACCCGGATCCGATCGAACAGTGGTGAATTTGTTCGCATTGTCATGATTATGCGAGCGCAGGGCATGTGCATTCAAGACTTGACAGCACCCAAATCGAGCCGGAGCGCTCATACTCCTAACGGTTTATTGTTGCCGAACCAGAACGGTTACCATCGACGAAGCCAAGTCTAAGTGAAACCGAGTCTAAGCGAAGCCAAGTCTAAGCGAAGCCAGGTTAAGCAATGGGGATGCAGGACATCATCACGACAAAGCTCGTTGCGGCTTTCGCGCCTGAGAATCTGCACGTCGAGGATGAATCGCATTTGCATGCCGGGCATGCGGGGCATCGGCCAGGCGGCGAAACGCACTTCCGTCTCTATATTGTGTCGAACGCGTTTCGCGGAAAGAGCCGGCTCGAGCGCCACCGCATGATCAATGCCGCCTTAGCAAAGGAACTTAAAACCCGTGTTCACGCGCTCGCTATACATGCCGCCGCACCCGGAGAAGGCGGTTGATCTGGCAAGCGGCTACCGTTATTGGCTGGCGGGCGTTGTTTCAGACGCGCCCTCCAGCTCCTTGAGCAGGCCAACGAGGTCGAGTGGCGCGGTGAACATCGCTAGTCCGCCATCGGCGGTTCGCGGCCATCGTTCACGCGGCCGATCCCAATAAAGCTCCACGCCGTTATCGTCCGGGTCACGCAAATAAAGCGCTTCGCTCACACCATGATCGGAAGCGCCTTCCAACGGAACTTCCGCCGCGATAAGCCGTCTTAGGGCATCGGCAAGCGCGAGCCGCGTCGGATAGAGCACGGCCAGGTGATAAAGCCCGGTCGTGCCCATCGGCGGCGGCTTGCCGCCGTGGCTCTCCCAGGTATTGAGCCCGATGTGGTGATGGTAACCGCCGGCCGAGATGAATGCGGCCTGCGGTCCGCGGCGCTCCATCAGTTCAAAGCCGAGGACGCCGCAATAGAAATCGAGCGCGCGATCAATATCGGCAACCTTGAGATGGACGTGGCCGATGCGAACACCGGGATTGATCGGAGCTTCGGTCATTTAGCTCGCCTTTGCCATTAGCTTGCCTTTGCCATGGGTTTGCGGGTCAGCGGCGCCACCCGCAATGCGGTGATGCGATTTCGCGTTTTGCGCAGAACCTGAAAACGAAAGCCATGGAACGTGAAGCTTTGTCCCGGTTCGGGAATCGAACGCGCCTCATGAATGACGATCCCCGCGACCGTAGTCGCCTCGTCGTCCGGAATATTCCAGTCCATCGCGCGGTTGAGATCGCGAATGGGCACGCCGCCATCGACATTGACCGAGCCGTCCGGAAGCGGGCGCACGCCGGGAACCGCGATGTCGTGCTCATCGGAAATGTCGCCGACGATCTCCTCGATAATGTCCTCGAGCGTGACCAGTCCTTCGAGCTCGCCGTATTCGTCGACGACCAACGCAAACGGCGTCTTGCGATGCCTGAATGCTTTGAGCTGCTGAGCGACCGGCATAGTGTCGGGCACGAACCACGGCGGCTTGGCCAAGCTTGCAATATCGATTTTTGCGATGTCGCCGCCGGCCGCGTGCAGCGCGCGCCAAAGCTCCTTAGCGTTGAGTACGCCAATCACATTTTCAGGCGAATTGCGCCACAGCGGGACTCGCGTAACACCCGCAGCGAGAACAGCGTCAATCAACTCGCGTGGCGGTTCGTCGGCATCGAGCATGACCATTTTGGTGCGATGGATCATTACGTCGGCAACCGTTAGTTCGCGCAGATCGAGCAAACCGCCCATCATGTCGCGGTCGAGCTTTTCCACCACCCCAGCGCGGTGCATCAGATCGACCGCGCCGCGGAGCTCCTCGCCCGGCGAAAGGATCGACTGGAGGCGCCCGACTGGCATGCCGAGACAGCGTAAGATCCAACGCACCAGCCATTCGACGACGCGCAGAAACGGAGAAAACAGCCGCACCGTTCGCTCGACCGCCGGCGCCACCAAAAGCGACATGCGATCCGGCGTGTTGAAGGCAGCGGTCTTCGGCAGAACTTCGGCGAGAATGAAAATTACGAGCGTCATCGCAAAGGTCGCATAAATGACGCCGGCGTCGCCGAAATGAGCCAGCATCAGCCCGGTCGCCAGGGTCGATGCGGCAATATTGGTGAAATTATTGGCGAACAGGATCGCGCCCAGGAGCCGCTCCCGGGTCGCCAGCAGGCGGTTGACAAGGCCGGCATCGCGGTTGCCCTGCTTCTCCATGCGCAACATCGCCGCGCGCGATGAAGCGGCCAGGGCGGTTTCGCTCGCCGAGAAAAATGCCGACACCAATAGACAGATGACGACCGCCAACACGGTCAGCCAATCGACAATGCTCATCGCCTGACAAGCTTCTCGCTCAAAAACGCTCGTATCTCGCGCTCGTCGACCCCAGCCTCAATAAAGGCCGAGCCGATCGACCGGACCAGAATCAATGTAAGCATTCCCCGCCTCACTTTCTTGTCCTGCGCGATCAGTTCCATGATGCGCTCGACAGCGGGGAGCGGCCCCGTGATTGCCGAGGGCTCGGTTGGCAAGCCGACCTCGGCCAAGTGGCGCTTCACCCGCTCGGCCGCGGGTGCGGGCACTAGGCCGCGCCGGGCCGAGAATTCGAACGCCAGCACCATGCCGATGGCGATCGCCTCGCCATGAAGAAGCCGATCGGAAAACCCGCAGGCTGCCTCCAGCGCATGACCGAATGTGTGGCCGAGGTTGAGCAGAGCGCGCTCGCCGGTTTCGCGCTCGTCTCGAGCGACGATGCCGGCCTTGCCGCGACAGGCCACGGCGACGGCGTGTTCGCGCGCGGAATTTCCGGAAACCTCGGCAGCGAAGATGTCGCGCCAGTACACCTCCAGCCAGCCGAAGAACCCAGCGTCGCCGAGCAGGCCGTATTTGACGAGTTCGGCGTAGCCGGCGCGGAATTCGCGCGGGGGCAGCGTGTCGAGCAGCGCGGTATCGGCGATCACCAAGATCGGCTGGTGAAATGCCCCGATCAAATTCTTGCCATGCGGGGAATCGATGGCAGTTTTGCCACCGACCGAAGAGTCGACCTGCGCCAACAGCGTTGTCGGAACCTGCACGTAATCGAGGCCGCGCCGCACAACAGCCGCGGCGAACCCCGCGAGATCGCCGATCACCCCGCCGCCAAGTGCAATGACAAGATCGCCGCGCTCGATCTGCGCATCGAGGATAGCCTCGCAGAGCCGCTCGAATACCGGGTAGCTTTTCGAAGCTTCGCCGGGAGCAACAATCAAGCGCGCCGCCGCGACGCCGGCGCGCTTGAGCGAGGCCTCCGCGGCCGGCATCGTATGGTGCGCGACATTGTCATCGGTGACGATGAACGCTTTGGTGCCGGGCCGCAGCGCCGCGATTCGTGTTCCCAACGTACTGACCACGCCGCGGCCGATCACGATGTCGTAGCTACGCGGTCCGAACGATACCGGAACAATGACGCAATCGCTGCGCATTGGCGCCGTCATGGTTGACTCCGTTCCGGCGGCGGGTCGCCAAGAAATCCAGCCAGCGCTTCCACGATCTCGGTCACGATCGCATCATGCGGCACGTCGCGCGACTGCACGGTGATATCCGCTTGTGCATAGATCGGCCCGCGCGTCGCCAAAAGCTCGCGCAAGGTGGCCACAGGATCGTCTGTTTGCAGCATCGGCCGCTCGGCCTTGCGCTTGCTGATTCGTCGCATCAAGAGGTCAAGTTCCGCCGAGAGCCAGATTGAAACGCCTCTTTGCTTGATCAGCGCGCGCGTCGCCTCGTTCATCACCGCGCCGCCGCCCGTAGCCAAGACCTGCGGGCCGCTGGCGAGCAAACGCGCGATCACGCGCGCCTCGCCGCTGCGGAACGCGGCTTCGCCGTGGCGGGTGAAAATATCGCTGATACCCATACCGGCCGCGCTCTCAATTTCGGCATCGGCATCGACGAACGGTATGCCAAGGCGCGCGCCGAGACGGCGGCCGATTGAGGACTTGCCAACTCCCATCATGCCGATGAGCACGATCGAGCGGTCGCCAAGGCGCGCTAGGATGGTCGCGGCAGGACCGCTCGCTAACTGTTTTTGTGCTGTAATATCAGTCATTTACACTTGAATCATTTCATCTCCCGGGTCGCCGGCTGCCCGGTGGACCTAAGGCCCAATATGGCGCCACGGCGCCGCAAAGCTGGATCGTACTCGGTCCCGACGCCTGGACCAAACCTGCAAATCCAAAAGCCGCACGAGGATTAATTTCTTTGCTAGTTTCACCTTCGACTTGATTCCGAAGTTTGCATGCGCGCATGCAAGTGCGGGGTGCCAGTTGTGAACTTTCGGCGTCGAGGCTTAAAAGAGCATGCCTAGTCTCTTGCGGCTGTTAACCATCGTTGCGGTCCTATGCGCCGTCGTCTATGGCGGCCTCTACGTGCTTGCCCATTTCGTACAACCGAAGTCGCGTGAAATGTCGGTTTCAATTCCGCCCGACAAATTCTTCAAGGAACGTTGAGAGCGTAATGGCTCGCGCATCCACCACCAAAGCGCGAAGTTCCGATGAGCATCCGATCCGGCTCTATTTGGACATGCTTGCGGCAGAGCGTGGCGCCGGAACGAATACGCTTGCTGCCTATACCCGCGACCTTGAAGATCTCGCCGCTTTCCTCAAAAGCACGCGGCGCGCAATCGCTACGGCGCGGACCGCCGACTTGCGGGCCTATATCGAAGACCTTTCAAGACGCGGCTTGCGCGCAGCCACGGCAGCGCGGCGGCTGTCCGCGATCCGGCAATTGTACCGATTTCTCTACGCCGAAGGTCACCGCACCGACGATCCGGCCGCCGTGCTTGAAGGACCCAAGCGTCAACGCGCTCTGCCGAAGATACTCAGCGTCGCCGAAGTGGATCGCCTGCTGGCCGCGGCGAGTCGATGCGACGCGGAGGCGCCGCCTGCGATCCGCTTGCGGGCGGCACGGCTCGGGTGCCTCCTCGAGATCCTGTATGCGACCGGCTTACGCGTCTCCGAACTTGTCGCGCTGCCGATCACCGCCGCGCGGCGCGATGCGCGCGTGATCGTGGTCCGCGGCAAGGGCAACAAGGAACGGCTCGTGCCGCTCAACGACGCGGCGCGACGAGCAGCCGCGAATTATCTTGCCCTCCTCGGCGCCGCCGGGCGCGACGCCAAATCGAAGTGGTTATTCCCGTCATTCGGCCAAAGCGGGCATTTGACGCGTCAGCATCTCGGCCGCGAACTAAAGAGCCTTGCGCGAGCTGCAGGATTACGCGCTGATAAGGTCAGCCCGCATGTGTTGCGGCATGCTTTTGCCAGTCACCTCCTGCACAATGGCGCGGATCTGCGTGTCGTGCAGGCACTGCTCGGGCACAGCGACATTTCGACCACGCAAATCTACACGCACGTGCTTGAGGAACGGCTCAAAGCCGTGGTGCGCGACTTGCATCCTCTGGCGCATGAATAAGAATAACATCCATCCCCGTGTGTGAGTAACTCGCAGGATGCGCAGCTATCTCGATTTTGAAAAGCCGGTCGCCGAATTGGAGGCGAAGGTGGAGGAGTTACGCGCGCTTCAGAGCGGCGGCGATTCCATCGCAATCGGCGACGAAATCAGCCGTATCGAGGGCAAGGCCGGGATCGCGCTCAAGGAACTCTATGGCGCGTTGACGCCATGGCAGAAGACGCAGGTTGCGCGTCATCCGCAGCGGCCGCATTGCATCGATTACGTGGCCGCACTGATTACTGATTTCGTTCCTCTCGCGGGCGATCGCAAGCATGGCGAGGATGAGGCCATCATCGGCGGCTTCGGTCGTTTCCACGGTGAGAGCATCTGCGTCATCGGCCATGAGAAGGGGTCCGACACCGACAGCCGGCTCAAGCACAATTTCGGCATGGCGCGCCCGGAAGGCTATCGCAAAGCGGCTCGACTGATGGCGATGGCCGACCATTTCGACGTTCCCGTTCTGGCGCTGGTCGATACGGCGGGCGCCTATCCCGGCATCGGCGCCGAGGAGCGCGGACAGGCTGAAGCGATAGCGCGCTGCACGGAAACCTGCCTTGAAATCGGCGTGCCGAATATCGCGGTGATCATCGGCGAAGGCGGCTCAGGCGGCGCGATCGCCATCGCCACCGCCAACCGCGTGCTGATGCTGGAACACGCGATCTACAGCGTGATTTCTCCGGAGGGAGCTGCCTCGATCCTGTGGCGTGACACCGCCAAGGCGGAAGACGCAGCGTCGAACATGAAGATCACGGCGCAGGATCTCGCGCGCTTCGGCATCATCGACATGATCGTGCCGGAACCGACCGGCGGTGCCCACCGCGATCCAGCGGCGGCGATCAATGTCGCAGGAGAAGCGGTCGCCGAAGCCCTGGGCGAATTGCGCGGCCTCGATCGGGCGACGGTCACCCGGTTGCGACGGGAAAAATTCGCCGCCATTGGCCGCACCCTGGGATGAGCGGCCAACGATTCCGGGGCGGGTGGGTCCCACCTGCGATTGCCACAATCTTGCCGCGATTTCTCCACGCACGCCGGCATGGTCACTAAGACTTTGGATTTACCCGCTAAATTCGCCGCGAATTTACCAATCATTTAAGCCGACAGTGTTCAACCATAGGGCTGGCATCGGTTGCCTTGCGAAAACCGGTTTCTGCGGATAACGATTACGCAGATGGTGCATGGGGGAATGGTCCATCTGTCGGGGAATTTTGTCTTGATCAGCGCCTACTTAGCCCGCGCGCTTGCGAGCGGCGCCGCTACTTTGCGTGTGCTTATGACATCGGCGACGCTCGCCGGCGCCCTGGCGCTCGCCGGTTGTTACAGCGAGGAAGGCTATCAGCTGCCGACCAAGGCGATGAAAGAATTGTCGCCGGAAATGCTGTCGCTCCTGCAAAAGAAAAATATGCCGAAGGAGTCGCCGATCCTCGTCCGCCTTTTCAAGGAGGAATCGGAACTTGAAGTCTGGAAGCAGGACACGACCGGGCTTTATCAGTTGCTCAGGGTTTACCCGATCTGCCGCTGGTCAGGTGAGCTCGGCCCCAAGAAGGTCGAAGGCGATCGCCAGGCGCCGGAAGGTTTCTATACGATCACGCCCGGCCTGATGAACCCGAACTCGAACTACTACCTCGCCATCAACATGGGCTTCCCCAATGCCTATGACAAAGCCAATGGGTATAGCGGCGGCTTCCTGATGATCCACGGCGACTGCTCGTCGCGCGGCTGTTACGCGATGACTGACGAGCAGATCGGCGAAATTTATTCCTTGGCGCGCGAGGCGTTTCTTGGCGGCCAGAAACAGTTCCAGATCCAAGCCTACCCGTTCCGCCTGACGCCGGCGAACATGGCCAAGCATCGCACTAATCCCAACATGCCTTTCTGGAAAATGCTGAAGGAAGGCAACGATCATTTCGAAGTGACGCATCTCGAGCCCAAGGTCGACGTTTGTGAACGGCATTATGTGTTTGATGCGCAGGCGCTGGCGAGTTCGACCAAGCCGCTTGCGTTCAGCCCGACCGGTCGCTGCCCGACCTATGAGGTGCCCGAGGAGATCGCGACGCAGGCCTTGGAGAAACAACGCAACGACGAATATCAGGTCGCGCAATTAACGCGCCTGAATTCACCGGTGGCGCCAATCACCATGGGCACCGACGGCGGCATGAACCGCGTCTTCGTCGCCAAGCTGGAAGTAACCCAGCCATTCCTGGACAACGACGGCCGCCTGCATGCGCCACCGGCCCGCCCAGACATGCCGCGCCCGACGCTCAGTGGCCCACGCGAGGATCCCCAAGCCGGCGTGAAAACCGCCTCGGTGCAGAAGCCCGGCCTGTTCGGCGGCCTGTTCGATGGGACCACGACGCAGAGCACCCAAGTCGCCTCCGCGGATTCTGGTAATCAGGAGAATTTCTTCACCCGGCTGTTCAAACCGAAAAGCGACGCCGCCGACCAGAAACCCGCGCAGCAAGGAGCCACGCTTGCCGACCAAAAGCCGGCGTTGGAGCCTCGCAAAGTGGACACCGCGAAATCCCAGAAGCCGCAAGCACCGGCACCGACCGCACCCCAGCCACCTTCAGTCCCGCCGCAACCTTCGCAAGTGGCGAGCGCGGCTCCCGCCGGCAGTCTGATCAAAGGTGCGCAACCGGTCGTTCCCACCGGTTCCTTCGATAGCCGCTGGGCCGGATTACAGTAATCAGTGATCGGTAATCAGTAATCAGACCGCTTCTGATTACCGATTCCTGGCGACTGACTCCTGTTAAACGTAGCGTCCGTGGCAGTGCTTGTATTTCTTGCCTGAACCGCACGGACAAGGCTCGTTGCGGCCAACCTTACCCCAACTCTGCGGATCCCGAGGATTGCGCGCGACTTGCGGCCGCAAAGCCGCTGCTCCCGAACCCACAGGCGACGCTGCTGCCGGGCCGATGCCGTGCCGCGCCAATGTTTCCGCCCCCGCGAGCGCCAAAGCCATTTCGTCCTCGCCGGTCGTCGGATCGATCTTGTGCGCTTCCATCGCCGGCAGCATTGCCGGCTGTTGCGGCGGCGCGGCCTGAATCTCGACGCGCATAAGCTGCGCAGTGACCGCTTCGCGCAGGTTCTGACTCATGGTTTCGAACAGGCTGAAAGCTTCCGCCTTGTATTCATTGAGCGGGTCGCGCTGGCCATAGCCGCGGAATCCGATCACCTGGCGTAAATGATCGAGCATCACCAGATGCTCACGCCAGAGATGGTCCAGCGTCTGCAACAGAACCGATTTCTCGATGTAGCGCAGAACGTCCGACCCCCATTGCGCCACTTTGGCAGCCATGTACTCATCGGCGCGACGCTCGACGCGTGCGAAGATTTCCTCGTCGGCGATGCCTTCTTCCTTCGCCCATTCGTCGGCCGGCAGATCGAGACCGAGCACGCGCTTGAGTTCCTCGCGCAGCCTGGGCGTGTCCCATTGTTCCGGATATGCATTCTCGGGAACATGCCGCGCCACGAGATCGTCGATCACGGTGTGCCGCATATCGGCGACCACCGCGCCGACCGCCTGGTCTTCCATCCATTCGACGCGCTGGTCGAAAATGACCTTGCGCTGATCGTTCATCACGTTGTCGAATTTCAAGAGGTTCTTGCGGATGTCGAAATTGCGCGCCTCGACCTTTTGCTGCGCCTTTTCCAGCGCCTTGTTGATCCAGGGGTGGATGATCGCCTCGTTCTCCTTGAGTCCGAGCCGCTTCAACATGCCGTCAAGCTTATCGGTGCCGAAGATGCGCATCAGGTCGTCTTCGAGCGACAGAAAAAATTTCGAGTGGCCGGGATCGCCCTGACGTCCGGATCGGCCGCGCAATTGGTTGTCGATGCGGCGGCTCTCGTGGCGTTCCGTACCGAGTACGTAGAGGCCACCGGCGGAGAGCGCCTTTTCCTTCAGTCGCGCGACCTGAGCGCGGATTTCGGCGGCGCCTTCGCTCTTTTCACGCTCGCGTAGATCGGCGATCTCGGCCAGTTCCTGCCGAATGCGCATGTCGGCATTGCCGCCAAGCTGAATATCGGTCCCGCGGCCGGCCATATTGGTGGCGATGGTGATGGCGCCGGGCACGCCGGCTTGCGCAATGATCTGCGCTTCCTGCTCGTGATAGCGGGCGTTGAGGACCGCGAACACTTTGGCCTTGGAGGCGCCCTCGTCGCCCGAGTACAAGGCCGCAAAGGCGTTGGGATCGGAAAAATCGTGCTGCTCCCAGCTCTGCTTGCGCAGCATTTCGGCGAGTTGTTCGGATTTCTCGATCGAGGTCGTACCGACCAAGACCGGCTGACCGCGCGCTTTGCAGTCCTCGATCAGCGCCAGGATGGCGCGGAATTTCTCGACTGCGGTCCGGTAGACCTCGTCATCGTCATCGATGCGGATCATCGGCATGTTGGTCGGGATTTCCAAAACCTCCAGGTTGTAGATATCCGCAAATTCGTCGGCCTCGGTGACCGCGGTTCCGGTCATCCCGGCGAGCTTCTCGTACATGCGGAAATAATTCTGGAACGTGATCGAGGCGAGCGTCTGGTTTTCCGGCTGGATGACCTGATGCTCCTTTGCTTCGAGCGCCTGGTGCAGCCCTTCCGAGTAGCGTCGGCCTGGCATCATGCGCCCAGTAAATTCGTCGATGATCATCACCTCGCCGGTGCGCACGATGTAGTCCTTATCGCGGGCAAACAGCTTATGCGCGCGCAAAGCCTGATTGACATGATGCACGACAGAGACGTTCTCGACATCATAGAGCGAATCTGATTTCAAAAGCCCAGCATCACGCAACAAATTTTCCATCTTCTCCATGCCAATCTCAGTGAGATTGACGGTGCGCTGCTTTTCGTCGAGCTCGTAGTCGGCCTTTTCCAGGCGGGGGATATAGGCGTCGATTGTGTTGTAGAATTCGGAGCGATCGTCGAGCGGACCGGAAATGATCAAGGGCGTGCGGGCTTCGTCGATCAGAATGGAATCGACCTCGTCGACGATGGCGTATATATGGCCGCGCTGCACCATGTCCTCGAGCCGGTATTTCATGTTGTCGCGCAGATAGTCGAATCCGAGCTCGTTGTTGGTGCCGTAGGTGACGTCGCAGTCGTATTCCTTCTTACGCTGCTCGTCGTCGAGGCCGTGCACAATGACCCCGACGGTCAGGCCCAGGAATTTGTAGATTTGGCCCATCCATTCGGCATCGCGCTTGGCGAGATAGTCGTTCACGGTGACGACGTGCACGCCGCGCCCGGCGAGCGCATTGAGATAAACCGGGAGAGTCGCCACCAGGGTCTTGCCTTCGCCGGTCTTCATCTCGGCGATCTTGCCTTCGTGCAGGACCATGCCGCCAATAAGCTGGACGTCGAAATGCCGCTGCCCCAGCGTGCGCTTGGCGGCCTCGCGCACGGTGGCGAATGCCGGCACGAGAATGTCTTCGAGCGATTGGCCTTCGGTCAGCTGCTTTTTAAACTCATCGGTGCGAGCGCGCAGAGCTTCGTCCGAGAGCGCTTCCAGCTCGCCTTCCAATGCGTTGATTTCATCGACGCGCGGCCGGTAGGCGCGAATGCGGCGGTCGTTAGAAGAACCGAACAGCTTGCGGGCGACAGCGCCGATCATCGCACTATTCCTTGGAATCTCGGCTCGTTCGGCCGGTTAACACAAACGCACCGTTTGTCTGGAAAACCCGTCGTCGCTCGTTGGACCGTGCCGTCGTCGTCTCGCCCGCGGCATAGCGCCAACGGGCGGAAAATAGGCGCTATTCGGGCAATGGCGAGGCGAATGGACATCCCGATACCCTGCGAGAGATAGGAGGGGGTCGATTTGTTGTCAATGCGACGCCTATTTTCACGCGATCTTTAGCGACGACCGTGGTTTCGCCATTGCCAATCATAAGCGATTGGGCGAGTGTCCGCGCCGGCCACAATAGCAGGATCGCTGCCTGGATGCGGCCAGCCTAGGGCCCGCATCTGGTGCGCAAGCAAGTCGCCGCTCGCTTGCTGGTTAACCGCTAAGCCCACACCATGCCCAAAGGATCGCATCATATGTTTTTCAATCGCCTATTTGAGACGTCCTGGCTCGGCGCGGCGGCGCTCGCCATACTGCTGATCTCACCTCTTGCAGCACGCGCGCAGGATTCCGATCCGGTGGTCGCGCGCGCGAACGGCATCGATATCCGCCAGAGCGACCTCACCATGGCCGAAGAAGATATCGGCGGCGCCATGCCGCAAATGGCTCCCGACCAAAAGCGCGAATATCTGATCACCTATCTCGCCGATGTCATCATCCTGGCGCAGGCAGCCGATCAGCGGCAGCTCGCCAACCGCAATGACGTCAAGCACAAGATCGAATTCGAGCGCCAGAAAGCCCTGATGGAAGCCCTGCTCCAGGACGCCGGCAAAGCGTCCCAGACCGACGACGCGATGCACAAGGTCTATGACGAAGCCATCAAGCAGACTCCAAGTAACGAGGAGGAAGTGCACGCGCGTCATATTCTGGTGGCCACCGAAGGCGAGGCTAAGGATATCGTGGCCCAATTAAAGAACGGCGCGGACTTCGCCACATTGGCTAAGGAGAAGTCCAAGGATCCCGGCGCGGCCGACGGTGGCGATCTCGGCTATTTCACCAAGGAACAGATGGTGCCTGAATTCGCCGAAGCCGCGTTCAAGCTCCAGAAGGGGCAGATTTCAGATCCGGTAAAGACTCAGTTCGGCTGGCACATCATCAAGATCGAAGACCGACGTATAAGGCCGACTCCGACCTATGACGAGGTCAAAGGGCAATTGCAGAATTACGTCGCCCGCCGCGCGCAGGCCGAGCTTGTCGACAATCTTCGCAAATCGGCGACCATTCAGCGTCTTGACCGGCCAGCCAGCCCGGCGAATCCATCCACACTGAACCCCGCTGCGCCGTCGAAGAAGTAAATTGGCCTTGCGGGGCGGCCAAAAACGCGTCATTCCGGCCGAGCGAAGCGAGTGCCGGAATCCATAGTCCCAGCATTGGAAAGCGATCCGCTGAATACTGGAATTATGGATTCCCGGCTCGCGAGCTTCGCCCGCGCCCCGAAATGACAACCATGGCCGCCGCCATCTCACCGCTCGCGCCTAAGACAGTGCCGAACCTGCCGGCCATTGCGGGAGTGCGGCTTGCCACCGCCGAAGCCGGGATCCGCTATCGCAACCGCACCGACGTCATGCTCGCGGTATTTGATTCTGCCACCAGCATTGCCGGCGTGTTCACGCGCTCGAAATGTCTGTCGGCGCCGGTGGAATGGTGTCGCAACCACCTCAAAGGCGGGCAAGCCCGGGCGCTAGTCGTCAATTCGGGCAATGCCAATGCTTTTACCGGCAAAAGCGGCCGGCAGGCCTGCGCCCTGACTGCAAAATTTGCTGCCGCCGCGGTCGGCTGTAAAGCCTCGGAAGTGTTTCTCGCCTCGACCGGCGTCATCGGCGAACCGCTCGACGCGCGGGCCTTCGAGCGCGTCATGAGCAATCTTGCGGCCGCGGCCCGGCCGGCTGGCTATGACGATGCCGCCAAGGCGATCATGACGACTGACACGTTCCCGAAATTGGCAACGGCGCGCGCGCGGCTCGGCGGAACTGACGTCACCATTAACGGCTTTGCCAAAGGTGCCGGCATGATCGCGCCCGACATGGCGACCATGCTCGCTTTCGTCTTCACCGATGCACCGATTGCCGCTGCGGCGTTGCAGGCGCTGTTGCGCGACGGCGTGCTCGATACGTTCAACGCCGTCACCATTGACGGCGACACTTCGACGTCCGACACGGTGCTGGCGTTCGCCACCGGCGCCGCAGCGGCGCCGCGCATCAGCCGCAGCGGCGATCCCCGTCTGGCGCCGTTTCGCAAAGCCTTCAATTCCGTTCTCGCCGACCTTGCCGAACAGGTCGCCCGCGACGGCGAAGGCGCGCGCAAGCTGGTCGAAATCATCGTTGAAGGTGCGGCGTCGAAGACCTCCGCGCGGCGAGTTGCGCTGTCGATCGCCAATTCGCCGCTGGTCAAGACCGCGATCGCCGGTGAAGACGCCAATTGGGGCCGCGTCGTGATGGCCGTCGGCAAGGCGGGAGAACCCGCCGACCGGGACCGGCTGTCGATTTGGTTCGGCGGCGTCCGCGTCGCACACAAGGGCGCGCGCGATCCGGCTTACGATGAAGCCGCGGTTTCGGCGGCGATGAAGCGCCCCGAGATCAGCCTCAAAGTCGCGCTTGGCCTCGGCAGGGGCCGCGATCGCGTGCTGACCTGCGATCTCACCAAGGAATATGTCGCGATCAATGGAGATTATCGCAGTTGAGCGCCACCCTCCGACGCGTTCGCACGGCGACGCTTGACATCGCCTATGAAGAAAGCGGCGCTGCGGACGGTGCGCCGGTCTTTCTGATGCATGGCTGGCCTTACGATCCGCGCTGCTATGACGAGGTGATTGCGCCGCTGTGCAGCGCCGGAGCCCGCGTGATCGTGCCGTATCTCCGCGGCTTTGGCCCAACGCGCTTTCTGTCCCAGGAAACGATGCGATCGGGCCAACAGGCTGCGCTTGGCAATGATCTGCGCGAAATGATGGATGCGCTTGGTGTCGATCGCGCCGTACTGGCGGGCTACGACTGGGGTGGCCGCGCGGCCTGCATCGTGGCTGCGCTCTGGCCCGAGCGCGTTCGTGGCCTGGTCACCGTCAATAGTTACAACATCCAGGATATTCCCGGTTCGGCCAAGCCGCAGTCGCCCGAGCAGGAGCGGCGATTCTGGTACCAATGGTATTTCCAGACTGAGCGCGGCCGCGCGGGCCTGGAAAACAATCGTGGCACATTGTGCCGGCTGTTGTGGGAGCTATGGTCGCCGCACTGGCAATTCGATGCCGCAACGTTTGCGCGCAGCGCGGTATCGTTTGAGAATCCGGACTTCGTCGCGTTAACGATCCATTCCTATCGCCACCGCTATGGCAATATCGCCGGCGATCCGAAACTGGAGGAGACCGAGCACCGGCTCGCGCAAAAACCAAAACTCACCGTGCCGACGATTGCTTTACAGGGCGATGCCGACGGCGTGCTGCCGCCAGAGGCTTCTCAACGCCATGCCGGATTTTTTACCGGACCCTATCAGCGGCACGTCTTGCCGCGCATTGGTCACAACCCGCCCCAGGAAGATCCACGGGCTTTTGCTGACGCCGTTCTCAAAATCATGCAAGCGTAAGCATATGTTTGCGCCGCGATTCCTGGACCGCTCGTGACCGTTAAACTTGTTCTCGTCGCCGCTTGCGCCTTGATCGATGCCGACGGCCGGGTGCTTATTGCGAAGCGTCCGCCAGGGAAAACAATGGCCGGTCTATGGGAATTTCCCGGCGGTAAAGTCGAACCCGGCGAACGGCCAGAGCAGTGCCTTATCCGCGAACTGAACGAGGAGCTCGGTATCAAGGTCAAGGAGGAGTGCCTGGCGCCGCTGACCTTTGCGAGCCACCTCTATCCCGACTTCTACCTGCTGATGCCACTTTACGTTTGCCGCCGCTGGGACGGCTTTGTCGCGGCCAGGGAGGCGCAGGAGATCACGTGGGTGCGGCCGCGCGATTTGCGCAACTATCCGATGCCGCCGGCCGACGAGCCGCTGATTTCGCACCTTACCGCGCTGATCTAGGCTTGCGGCATCGGCACCGCATCAGCGGCCGGCTTTCTCTCCTGCCGGGATCTCGCGCGCGCCAAGCGCATCGGCGAGCCGCGCCTTGGCCGAGCCTGGTTTGAGGGGCTTTTGCTGCATGGGATGCGGCGCCCATCCCGACAGCCACACGATATCGAAGGTCGCCCGGAGGCGCCCGTCCGGGTCAGCGAAACGCTGCGCATAGTTCTCCATCATGCGCATGAGCGTGGTACGTCGCAGCGCGGTGCGCCGGCGCGCCACAAGGAGATTCGTTGCCCCCATCCGCCGCAGGTCGCTTAAGAGATCAAACACGGAAGCGTAACGCACTGTAATGCGTTCAAGGTCCGCGACCGGCAAGGCGAGACCGGCGCGTTGCAGCAATCCGCCCGCTTCGCGCAGATCGATGAATGGCGCAACCCGCGGTGAAATGCCGCCTTCGATTTCGCTTTCCGCCGCAGCGAACGATTGCCGCAGCTCGGCGAGCGTGTCGCCGCCAATGAGCGCTGCAACAAAAAGTCCGTCGGGCTTGAGCGCACGACGGATTTGCAAGAGCACACCTGGCAGATCATTGACGAATTGCAAGGTTAAAGCAGACACGACCAGATCAATCGCGCTGTCGCGGAACGGCAATGCCTCTTCGTCGGCAACGACGAACGGTCGCGCGCGCGGAAAAACGTCGGTCCCGATGACAGTCCCGACGTTCTCCAAATGCCCGAGTGCGCTGCGGACTGCATCGCCCGGCGTGCCGAGATCGACGGCGAGATCGAATTGGCGCAGCACCACGGTCAACCGATCGGCAAGTTCGCCCGCGACGCGTTCGAGCAAAAAATTCGGCAGCGATGACGCGGCCGCCCGCGTGCGACGGCGGCGCCAGAGTAAACGGTCGAATAGGATCGGGCTCTCAACCATGTTCTCAGTCATGTTCTCAGGCCATGACTTCTCAGCCATGGCGTATTCTCTCATTTCACACGCACGGTGTCGCCAAGCGCCTTTCGATCCATGCGTGGAGGGCGATGACATTCGAGCTCGGCGGCGCTAGCGTGGCGCGGAATGTTGTCAGAGATTGCTCTTCCTGCACCGTTTAAACGCGCGGCCGGCGCGACCCGCGCAGCCCTGCGGCGCGTGCTCGATATCGCGTTGCCGCCGTTGTGCGCCGCCTGCCGCGAGCCGGTCGCTGGACGCGGCCTCTGTGCGTCGTGCAGGTCGAAGCTTTCTTTCATCACCAGACCCTATTGCGAGCGACTCGGCACGCCCTTCGTGTATGACCCCGGACCGGGGATATTATCGATGGAAGCCATAGCCGATCCGCCTTCCTATCACCGCGCCCGCGCCGCGGTGCACTTCGATGAAATTTCGCGCGCGCTGGTACATTCACTCAAATATGGCGATCGACTTGACCTCACGCCAATGATGGGACGCTGGCTTTGCCAGGCCGGATCCGAGCTGCTCGGCGAAGTGGATGCACTGATCCCGGTCCCGCTGCACTGGCGCCGATTATGGGCGCGGCGCTTCAACCAGTCGGCCATGCTCGCTGCCACGGTATCAAGTCAAACTGGCGTGCCGGTCGTTAGCGGTGCCCTCAAACGCATCAAGCCGACGTCGCAGCAGGTCGGGCTGTCACGAACTGAACGGGCGGCCAATGTTCAAGTCGCGTTCCAGGTGCCGGCAGATCGCAAACCGGCCGTCAGCGGGCGGCGCTTGGTCCTGGTCGATGACGTGCTGACTTCAGGCGCAACCGTCGACGGCTGTGTCCGCGCCTTACTGCGCGCGGGCGCCGCCAATGTCGATGTGCTGGTCCTTGCCAGGGTTGCCGAGCCGGCGTGAACGTCCATATAACAGTTTGCTAAAACTTACGCCCGATCATGGCTGCCATCGATATCTACACGGTGCGTTACTGCCCGTTTTGCCAGGATGCCAAGGACCTGCTTGCCCGCAAAGGCGTAAGCTTCCACGAGATTGACGTCACCGGAAAACGCGACGTTCGCAAAGAAATGATTCAGCGCGCCAACGGCCGTAGCACTTATCCGCAGATTTTTATCGGCGCCACCCATGTCGGCGGCTGCGCCGACCTCTATGCGCTTGAAGGGGCCGGCAAGCTCGATCCATTGCTTGCCGAGAACAGGGATTCGCCGGCATGAGCCCTGCGAAAGCTGCGAGCTTCAAAGTCGGGTTGCTTCAGATGCGCTCGGGGCTCGATCCCGCGGCGAATCTCAACGCGGCATTGGATTTGGTCAAACAAGCCAAGACAGCCGGCGCCGATTATGTGCAAACCCCGGAAATGACCAACATCCTGGCGCTCAAGCGCGAACAGCTATTCGCGACCATCGTCGCCGAGGAACAGGATCCGACATTGGCACGCCTGCGCGAAGCTGCGCGCAAGCTTTCGATCTACATCCATATCGGGTCGCTGGCGATCAAGGCGTCTCCTGAAAAGGCAGTCAACCGCTCCTTCCTTATCGATCGCAAAGGCGAAGTCGCCGCACGCTATGACAAGATTCACATGTTCGATGTCGATCTTGCCGATGGCGAGAGCTACCGGGAGTCCAACACTTATCGTCCCGGTGAGCTTGCCATGGTCGCCGATCTGCCATGGGGCCGGCTCGGCCTTACGGTGTGTTACGATCTGCGCTTTCCGGCGCTTTATCGTGCTTTGGCCGAGGCCGGCGCATCATTCCTGGCGATCCCATCCGCGTTCACCCGCCAGACCGGCGAAGCACATTGGCACGTGCTGCAACGCGCGCGTGCCATCGAAAACGGATGCTTCGTGTTCGCCGCTGCGCAGGGCGGCAAGCATGAAAATGGCCGCGAGACTTTCGGCCATTCGCTGGTGGTCGACCCGTGGGGACGCATTTTGGCCGAAGGCGGCACCGAGCCGGGACTCGTAATGGCGCAGATCGATCCGGCGGCGGTCGCTTTGGCGCGAACACGGATTCCATCGCTGCATCACGGCCGGCGTTTTGAACTGGTCGAGCCGCTGGCCGAACCGGTCTACCTTCACGCAGTGCGAGAGCCGACATGATTCGTTACGCGCTCAACTGTGAGCAAGGCCATACATTCGAAAGCTGGTTTGCGAATTCCGCGGCCTATGACAAACAGGTCAAGCGCGGGCTGATCACGTGCCCGGTCTGCGGCTCGGTGAAGGTAGAGAAAGCGATCATGGCGCCGCGCCTGACGCGAGGCGACGCCGCCGCACCGCCGTCGCCGACACCGCCCAATCCTGCCCCGCAGCCTCCATTGGATTCGGCGCCGATGCCGCCGATTCCGCCAAAGACGCCGGTGGCGATGATGTCGTCGGCCGAGCGCGAACTGCGGCATAAGCTCAAAGAACTGCGCGACCACATCACCAAGAACGCCCACTATGTCGGACCACGCTTTCCCGAAGAGGCGCGAAAGATTCATTATGGCGAGGCCGAACACCGCTCCATCTATGGCGAGGCATCGCCCGAAGAAGCCAAGCAGTTGCATGAAGAAGGGATCGAGTTTCACCCCTTGCCGGTGCTACCGGACGACAAGAACTGATCTCGAATGCCGGCGCCTATGGCGCCCCTTTTCCCGGCGCGCTGGAAGCGTTCAATACGCCAACAACAAAAGCGCCACGCCGCACACGACAAAGACCATGCCGATTGCCTCGCGCGCCGTCGTGCGTTGGCCAAAGCCATAACGCGCGACGAGCTGCGCGCATAGAACTTCCACCAGCGCCAGCGTTCGCACGCTCGCCGCGGTCGCCAGCGCGAAGGCAAGAAACCAGAATTGCGAGGCGAGCGCGCCCATAAAACCCGCGAATAGCGACGGTTTCCAAGCGCGTAATAGCGCGAACATCACGATTGGCCGGCGCAGCGACAGATAAAGCGACAGCGCAACAGATTGGATGGCGAGTCCGATCACGAGGGTGAACGTCGCCGCCATGAAATAATCCGGCAAGCCGAGACTGAGGATGGCGCCGCGAAATCCGATCGCTGCCAAAGCGAATGCTCCGCCGGATGTCAGACCCAGAAGCGTCGGTCTGATCCCTCCCACCTTGCCGCCCGGCTTGGTCGACATCACAATCACCCCGGCCGTCGCCACCAGGATCGCGGCAATCATCGGCGGCGTCACCTTGTCGCCGAGAAAAATGAAGCCGAAAAGCGCAACCTGGATCGGTTCGGTCTTGATGAAGGCGATAGTCACAACGAACGAGCGCTCGCCCATCGCGGCCAGCATGAGCGCCGTCGCGAGAATCTGAATAAATGCCCCAGCCAGTACCCAGGCCCAGAACATCAATCCTGGGCGTGCCAGGGGCGCGCCAGTCTTGGCAACCAAAATGGCCAGGAAGACAAGCGCGAATGGAAAGCCGAACAGAAAACGCACCTGTGTCGCGCCGGCGGTCCCGAGCGCCGCGGTCAATTCGCGCTGCATGGCGTTGCGAATGGTCTGAGCGAATGCAGCGGCGACGGTAAATACGGCCCAGAGCCAGGGCGTCGCGGTCACGCGGGCTTCTCCGCAACGACCATGTAATTGACATCCATATCGGAGGAAAGCTGCCAGCGGTCAGCGAACAGATTGTAGATCACGCCGGTTTCCGCGATGAGGTGCAAGCCGCTTTGTTCGATGGCGATTTCAAGCTCATTTGGAGTGACAAATTTGTCCCACTGATGCGTTCCGCGCGGCAGCCAGCGCAAAACGTATTCGGCGCCGACGATCGCCAACGCAAAACTTTTGATGGTGCGATTGAGCGTGGCGACAAACAACAGGCCGCCGGATTTGACCATTGCCGCTGCGCTGTCGGCGAACAGGCCGAGATCGGTGACGTGCTCGACCACCTCCATGGCAAGGACTACGTCGAATTTTTCGCCTGCCGCCACCAAAGCCTCGGCGGTAGTGGCGCGATAGTCGATAGCAAGCCGCGACTGCGCCGCATGGTGCTGTGCTACTGAAACATTGCTCTCGGAGGGGTCGATGCCGACCATAATGGCACCAAGCCGCGCCAGTGGTTCGGCCAAGATCCCGCCACCGCAGCCGATGTCGAGCGTCCGCAGCCCGGCAAGACTATCGAGACGGTTTGGATCGCGATCGAAATGCGCGGCGGCCCGGTCGCGGATATAGCCAAGCCGCACTGGATTGAATTTGTGCAAGGCGGCCATCGGCCCACGTGAATCCCACCACTGGCCGGACAGCCGTGAAAATCGCGCCACCTCATCATGGTCGACGGTGTCTGTCCGGACTTGCTGTTGCTCCATGTTACTAAAAGCTCCTCAGCATGCGGGCTGCAGCCCACGCCCGCAGCGCGCATACCCGCCCATCGTCGCCGGCCGGATGATAAGCATCGGCAGCGGCCGTTGCACTCGCAATCGACCTGAACGAGGATAGGCATCGGACCAGGTTTGCGCATTACAAAACCCGGGAGGTAAAGATGCAACGCTTGCTTTGCGGCCTTGCTGGCTGTGCGTTGACGCTGCTGCTCGGCGGCGCCGTGGCGGATGCCGAAGACACGGTGAAAATCGGCCTGATTATGCCCTATTCCGGCCAGTTCGCCGACACCTCTGCGCAGATGGATAACGGCATCAAGCTCTACGTGAAGCAGCACGGCGACAAGGCAGGCAACGCCAAGATCGAGCTGATCCGCAAGGATACCGGTGGCATCGCGCCGGACGTCGCCAAGCGGCTCGCGCAAGAAGTGATTGTGCGCGATCACGCCGACCTCCTCGGCGGCTTCGTCCTGACGCCGAACACGCTCGCGGCAGCGGACGTTTCGGCCGAGGCCAAAAAGTTCATGGTGGTGATGAACGCGGCGACCTCGATCATCACCACCAAGTCGCCCTATATCGCCCGCGCTTCGGTAACCACGCCGCAACTCAATCACACGCTCGGCACTTGGGCGGCGAAAAACGGTATCAAACGAATCTACACGATGGTTTCCGACTACGGCCCGGGTATCGACGCTGAGACTTGGCTCCACAAAGGTTTTAAGGATGGCGGTGGCGAGATCGTCGGCTCGGTGCGTTTCCCCGTGGTCAATCCCGATTTCTCGGCTTTCGTACAGCGGGCCAAGGATTCAAATCCGGACGCGATCTATATCTGGGTCCCCGGCGGCGCGCAGCCCGCAGCGGTTGGCAAGGCATTGGCCGAGCGCGGCATCGACACGTCAAAGACCAAGGTTTTGGGGCAGGACGTGCTGAGCGCCGAAACCGCGCTCAAAAGCATGGGCGACGCGGCGCTCGGCATCATCACGGTAGCATACTACGACTACAACCTCGATTCACCGATGAACAAAGCGTTCGTGAAAGCCTACAACGACGAATTCCACCGCAATCCCGATTTTTTTGCGGTCGGCGGCTATGACGGCATGCACCTGATTTACAGCGTGTTGCAGAAGACCGGCGGCAAAACTGATGGCGATTCGCTGATCGCAGCGGCAAAGGGCATGGCTTGGGACAGCCCGCGTGGGCCGATGTCTATCGACGCCGAGACTCGCGACGTCGTTCAGACCGTTCACGTTTTCAAAGTCGACAAAGTCGGCGGCGAGCTGCGCAATGTCGAGATCGACAAGGTGCTGAACGTCAAAGACCCCGGTCACATGACACAGTGATGCGGGGCGCGACTCGGCGATGACACGGCACTAGAAAAGCGCAGGCCGCGGCCGATGCCTCCTATTTTCGGCGTGCTGTTCGACGGCGTCGCTTATGGGACGCTGTTGTTCCTGTTGTCCGTCGGGCTATCGGTGACGCTCGGGATGATGAATTTCATCAACCTGGCGCATTGCAGTTTTGCCATGCTGGGCGGCTACGTCACTGTCACGCTGATGAATGGCCTTGGTTGGGCGTTTTTTGCGACCTTGCCGGCCGCTTTCATTGCGGCTGCGGCGGCGAGCGTCGGTTTGGAGCGGGTCTTCTTTCGGCGCTTTTATAACGCCAGCGACCTCGAACAGTGCCTTTTGACCATCGGCATTGTCTTCGTTTCCATCGCGGCAGCGGCATACATCTACGGTACCGATCAGCAGCCGGTTCAATTGCCGGCATTCCTGCGCGGCTCGATTCAGTTCGCCGGGCTGAATTTTGCCGCTTACCGGCTGTTCCTCATTGCTGTTGCTGTCCTCATCACGGTCGTGCTGGTCGCTACCCTGGAAACGACCCGGTTCGGCGCCCAGGTTCGCGCCGCAGTGAACAACCAGCGCATGGCGCGCGGGCTCGGCATCGATGTCGACACGCTATTCGCCATCACTTTTGCGCTTGGCAGCGGGCTCGCCGGACTTGGCGGCGCGCTTGCTATCGATCTGGTCGGCCTCGATCCATCCTTTGCGTTCACTTATCTGATCTATGTCCTCATCGTCGTATCGGTCGGCGGGCTCGGCTCGATCGGCGGCTCATTCGCCGCCGCAATGCTGCTCGGCGTGGGTGACATTGCCGGCAAATATTACGTTCCGGCAATCGGCTCGATCCTGATCTATTTGGTCATGACGGTGCTGATCATGCTGCGCCCGACCGGAATCTTTGGGAGGCGCTAGCGTGACCGGCGCCACGATTGCAGAGCCTCGCGAGTATCTACAAGCGCAGATGCGCTGGCGCTGGGGCGAAATTGCGTTTTGGCTCGCGACTTTGCTGCCCTTCGTGATCACACCCGATTATTTGTTGCTGGCAAGCCAGATCGCGATCGCCGGATTGTTCGTGCTGTCGCTCGATCTCATCCTCGGCTTTGCCGGCATAGTCTCGCTCGGCCATGCCGCCTATTTCGGCATCGGCGCCTACACGGCGGGTCTCTTGTCGAAATGGGGCTGGGGCGAACCGCTGAGCGGACTGTTGTTGGCGGCATGCGCGGCCGGCGCGTTTGGTTATCTGACGAGTTTCATAATCTCCCGCTTCCGCCATTTACCCCTGATCATGATCACGCTCGGTATCGGCCTTCTTTTGCAGGAAGCCGCCAACAGCGCGAGCTGGCTTACCGGCGGCTTCGACGGCTTGCAGGGCATTCACACTTGGCCGATTGCCGGCCGCTTCCGCTTCGATCTTTACGGCTATGCCGCTTACGCTTATGCGCTCACCGTTTTGTTCGTGATCTTTCTCGGCGCGCGGCTCCTTATCCACTCGCCCTTTGGGCTGGCGCTGCGCGGCATACGCGACAACAGTCTGCGGATGCGTGCGATCGGTGCGCCGACGCATGCCCATATCCGTACCATCTTCACGATCGCAGCGATGTTCGCCGGGATTGCCGGTGCCATCCTGGCGCAGACCACCGAGACCGTTTCGCTCGAAGTCTTGGGATTTCAGCGCTCGGCCGATGTATTGGTCATGCTCATTCTCGGTGGCACTGGCCGGCTTTATGGCGGATTGCTCGGCGCGATCGTCTATATGGTCGCGCGCGACCAGTTTTCAGGGCTCAATCCGCAATATTGGTATTTCTGGATCGGCCTCCTGCTCATCGCCGTCGTCGTTATCGTACCGAATGGCCTGCTCGGTGGCTTGTCACTGCTGACGCGGCGCGCAAGGGCAGCACCACCGTGACCGCAAGCGCGCTGGCCGTTCGCGGCATCAGCAAACGATTCGGATCGCTCATCGTTGCCGCCGATATCGACCTGGCGCTGCCGCTGGGCGCCCGCTATGCGCTGATCGGCCCGAACGGCGCCGGCAAGACCACGTTGATCAACCTGATGACCGGCATGCTGCGTCCCGATGCCGGCCAGATCCTGCTCGGCGGCGAAGACGTCACCACGCTGGCCCCCGAGCAGCGGGTCCGGCGCGGCCTGGCCCGCACCTATCAGATCAATTCACTTTTTCCACGCCTCACCGTTCTTGAATCGGTCGCGCTTGCGGTTTGCGAGCGGCGTCGCGTGGCTCAGACCTTTTGGCGCCGACTCCCCGCATACCGGGAGGAAATCGATGAGGCCCGCCAGATCCTTGGCGTGCTGATGCTCGATGTGGTTTGCCATCGGCCGGCGCGCGAACTTGCCTATGGGCAACAGCGGCTCCTCGAAATCGCGCTGGCGCTAGCGAGCCGGCCCAGGGTGCTTTTGCTCGACGAACCGGCCGCCGGCGTGCCGCGTGATGAAAGCAAAGAGCTTTTCGCGGCGATCGGCGGGCTGTCGCATGACATCACCGTGCTCTTCATCGAACATGACATGGAGCTCGTGTTTCGGTTCGCCGCGCGCGTGATCGTGATGGTTGGCGGCAGCATTTTGGTGGAAGGCACGCCGGCCGAGATTGCGTCGGATCCACAGGTTCACGCCGTCTATCTTGGCAAACGCGAACGCGGATAGTGCAATGGCTCATTCCCTGCTTGCAATCGAGCAACTGCGCGCCGGTTATGGTTCGGCCGTCGTACTCGATGGCGTGTCACTTGATCTCGCGGCGCAAAGCGGCCTTGCCGTGCTCGGCCGCAATGGCGTCGGCAAATCGACGCTGCTTCTCACCATTATGGGATTTACCCGGGTGAACCGCGGCCGCATCCTCTGGCGCGGCGCCGATATCACCCGCGAGCCGCCGCATCGGCGCGCGCGCGCCGGCATCGGCTGGGTGGCGCAGGAGCGCGAGATTTTCTCGACACTGACCGTGGAGGAAAATCTCAGCGTTACCGCCCACGACGGGCACTGGTCGCTGCCTCGCATCTATCAATTGTTTCCGCGTCTTGCCGAACGCCGGCGCAATCTTGGGAATCAATTATCCGGCGGCGAGCAGCAGATGCTGGCCATCGCGCGAGCGCTGATGACCAATCCCTCGCTGTTATTGCTTGACGAGCCGTTCGAAGGCCTAGCGCCAATCGTGATCGAAGAACTCACGACGGCGATGCGACAGATGATTGCGGAGCGCGCCAACGCTTTCATCCTGGTCGAACAGCACGCCGAGATCGCGCTGCCGCTCACCGAAAATGTCATCGTGCTCGAACGCGGCCGCATCATGCATCGCGGTCGCTCGATGGAGCTTCTTGGCGATCAGGCGGCGCTCGAGCGGCTGATCGGCTTGAAACTGGCGCAGACTTCAGCGTCGGGATTCACCGGCAGCTTACAACCGTGATTGGTCGAGTTTCCGCCGATCGAGGCCGGGACGGTGAATGTATCCTCGTTCCAATGACACGGCGCTGCGCGAATTGAGCCCGTCACTTCTGCCGTCTGGGGCATCGCTTGCGGGTAAACGACGGTGGTGGTGTTACCGTACCCAGAGCCGCCACGTCGCGCCGATGACCGCGCCGTTGGTGAGCAAACCAACGCGATAGATTTTGACGGGCTGCTGTGCGCGTGCCGCCAACGGCCAAGCAGTAACTGCTCCAGCAAATCCTGAGATGAAATCGCGCCGTCACATAGCCCGCCCCGGCAAACACCGCGCTCAGATTTTAGGGATTGGCATGGATCGCCGGCAGCCGATCTTTCGCAGCCAATTCAGCAATCTTGTATCGACTCGCAATGACAACGGTATCGTTTCCGACGGAC
>Ga0306924_10000335_pt1 | contig 39126 bp, 41 predicted proteins | sample sta12Can44000111_FD_203756 | JGI IMG/M metagenome (GOLD analysis project Ga0306924, IMG submission 203756) | Lab enrichment of tropical soil microbial communities from Luquillo Experimental Forest, Puerto Rico - statanox.12C.anox.44.000.111 (v2)... | ecosystem: Environmental > Terrestrial >... | reverse complement strand
CGCAATGGCTGACCGAGCGGCTCGGGCAATCCTTCTTCGTCGAGAACCGGCCCGGTGGCGGCAACAACATCGGCACCGAGATGGCGGCGCGTTCGCCCGCAGACGGCTATACGCTGTTCATGGCGAACACCGTCAACACCATCAACAATTCGCTTTATCGGAATCTCAACTACAACTTCATCGCCGACTTCGCGCCGGTCGCGAACGTCATGGGCACGCCGCTGCTCGTTCTCGTGCATCCGTCGGTGGCGGCAAAAAATGCCGCCGAACTGATCGCGCTCGCCAAGCTTAACCCGGGCAAGCTCAACCTCGCCTCGGGCGGAGTCGGTTCGACCGGTCACATGTCCGCTGAGCTGTTCCAGATGATGGCCGGCATCAAGTTCACCCACGTGCCGTATCGCGGCGAGGCGCCCGCGCTCACCGATCTGATCGCCGGTCAGGCGGAGTTGATGGTTTCGACCACCGGCTCGTCGCTGCAGTACGCCAAGGCCGGCACCGTGCGCGCGCTCGCGACCACGACCGACGAGCGTGTGGCCGAACTGCCCGACGTGCCGCCGCTGGCGAAGACGGTGCCCGGCTATCAGGCCAACGCCTGGAGCGGCCTCTGCGCGCCGAAAGGAATGCCTGCGGAGATCATCACCTTGCTCAACAAGGAGGTGAACCTCGCGATGAACGATGCGAAGATCAAGGAGCGCATCGCCAGCCTCGGCGGCGTCGCGCTGCCCGGCTCGCCGCAGGACTACGGCCGAACGATCGCGGCCGACACCGAGAAGTGGGGCAAGGTCGTGCAGTTCTCCGGCGCACACGTGAATTGAATCGCTCGCGTGCTCCGGGGCGAACTCGCGTTGCGTCATCTTGTGTGAGGTGCGAGCCGCGATCGCGGCGAGCGTCGAGGGATGCACCGCCCGATCATGCCGCCCAAGGATTTCCTATGAGGCTGAGACGACTGCCAGCCTTCACAGTGATAGCAATAGTCGGCCTCGGGGTTCAGGCGGAAGCGCGAGCGCCGTGCCAAGAATACCTGCGACTGCGCAACGCGGCCACAGAGGCTTGGCAACAGGCGATGAGAGCGTCGCAATCGGAGCGCTGCGGAGCATTATATCGTGCCTCCTTAGCCGCGGAGGCGACACTCAAATACGCAGATAACAATCGCGAGTCATGCGGCATTTCTGTCCGATTGTTGAACCAAGTGGAAGGGTATCACCGCGAGGCGGTACAGGCTCGCGACAATGCTTGTGCTGGACGTCCGCTTCGACCATATCCAGCAGATATTATCCAACGTTGAGAGGAAGCTTGGTCCAGTGCTCGGCCCATTTCGGCAATTGACGCGTCGTTCCCGCCAACAACCTATCGGCGCGGCCCTGATTTTATTTTTAAAGAAACACAGTAATATCCTTTCAGTTTATTTTTCTCGTTTGTCATCCAATTGCTTCCCGCCTTATTACATTCAGCCTGGGAGGAATATCCTGTTATTGAAGATTGAATCATCGTTCCAGAACCAGAATAAACAAAAAAAACTAATGTCCACGTTATCATGCTTCGCCAGGCAACGGGTCATCTACGACCTCGGCGAGCGAAGCGACATGTCCATGCGCGTCCCTACGTTTGGCAGAGAGGCTATCACTTCCATTTAGCACGATCACCACGGCGACCTTAGCGGCGCGGCCACATCTATGCATCGATGGGAATATCCAAGATGAATTCTGTCCCGCGCGGATGTCGCTCAATACGAAACTGCCCATGCGTCTGTTTAGCTAGAGCGTTTACGAGGCGCATCCCGAAACCATTTCCCTTGGTAATCTCAAAGTCGGGGACCAGCCCCAATCCCTCATCGCGGACCGAGATGCGCGTGACGTTGCCGTCGACGCGTCCGAGGCGAACCCGAATCGGCCCGCACGTACCGTTGGGATAGGCGTGCCTGGCGGCATTCGTGACCAATTCGGTCACAACAAGCGCGAGATTGATGGCCCGGTCGGTGTTGACGAAAAGTTGGGCCGATGCATCGAATAGGATGTCACAATTTGGCGTGACCTGCTTTAGATCCTCGCAAATATCCGACAAGTAATCGGACATTTCAATTTTTTCGACCTGCGGACTACGATAGAGCCGGTCATGAGCGCGCCCGATCGCCATGATCCTGCTTGACGCCTCCTGCAGCCGCTGGCCGAGGTGAGGGTCATCTCCCGCCTGCAGGCGGAGCATCCCCGCGACCAGCTGCAAGCTGTTCTTCACCCGATGGTTGATCTCCTGCAGCAGCACCTGCTGGTGCTCGAGCGCCACTTTGAGCGCCTGGTCTTGGCGCTGCCGTTCGATCGCCATCCCCAGGATATTTGCCGCGCCTTGGAGGAAAGCGATGTCTCGTTCGCTGAACTCGCCTGCCGACCGGCTGTCCACTTCGAGCACACCGTAGGGCGCACCATCGCCCTGCAGGATGACGTTTATGGCCCGCCGGACACCATGCGCTGCGAGTAGATCCGGCGTTCTAAACCGCTCCTCGCTTTCCAGATGGTTCGAAATCACCGGCTTCCCTGTGCGCAATGCATAGCCTGACGGCGAGGCGAGGTCGGCTCCAACGCTAGCCGTTCCGACCAAGCCGTCATCCCAACCCACTCCGGCGCGCATCAGGAGCCGGTTTTGCGCGGGTATGTACTCCAACACCTTGCAGAATTCAGCTTCCAGCCCCTGAGCGCAGAGGAGCACCGCTTCCTTCAAAAGGTCATCGAACGGAGTTCCCTTTAACGCCGTGACACCAAGTTCCGCGAGAATTTCTTGCTGACGAACGCGCAAACGCAGCGCGCGATCGCCAGTCTCCTCCCGGCGGGGTTCGTGCGTCGGGGTCTCGACAATAGGTTCAAGTGGTCCGCTCGAAGGCATGCATGAACTCCCCTCTTGCGCAGCCAAACGGACACTGCCCCAGACGCATAAGACCCTATCGGTCCGAGAGCAAGGTCTGGACGCGGACTGGGCTGGAACGGCTTCGCAACGACCAGCGCGTCGGGATGTTCCCGGGCAACACTGGCCAGGTCGCTTGTCTGATCAGATCGATCGAGTTCATTAATCCAAGCCTGACCATCTGCGGTGCTCATCGGAAGCGTATACGTTGGCGAGACAAACAATGCTGCTTCGCACCAGGAATGACCGGTTCGGGTCAATCGCGACCGAGGAGGTTCAACCGACCGTCATCGATGTCCGCTTTGCCGCAAAAGCGGACAAACGGCAGATCGTCTCGGTATGTCCGCTTTGTGCCAAAAGCGGATTCATGCGCCGCAGCAAGCAGCACCGTCATTTGATCACCTCGTCGGCGATTCGCCCGTGGCCGTGGCTTTGGCGAACCTAATCGGCCGCCGAGCGCACACACCGCGACCTGCGCGTCCATGTCGGTGCTTCCTTCACGCTCCGCCCGGCGGTTGATCGGTTGCTGCAATTCCTGCCGCGGGCGGGTGTCATTCCCCCGGATTGGTCATGTTCCTATTTCAGCTTTTTTCCGCCTTCGGTGATGTTCTCGAGAAATTCGGTGATCGTCCGGTTCATGAACTCGACATCGGCCGCCTTGGCCGGCGAGGCGGCAAAATGGCCTTGCAACGATGGGATCACGACATAGCGCGCGCTCGGGATGGACTTGGCGTCCTCGGCTGCCTCGGCGGTCGGATTGTAGAGATCACCGGGGGCGTTCATCAGGACCGCTTTCGCCTTAATGCTCCTGAGCGCCTTGACGGTATCGCCATTGAAGCCAGGCGTCGTTCCCACGTCATGGCGATCGTAGGCCCATGTCTGCCAGATCCAGTTGTTGGCGTCGAAGCCACCCTTGAGCCATGTGTCTTCGAAGTTCTTGATCCAACCGACTACGTCGAGGCTATTGGGAAATTCCGCCTTCAATCCGTCGGGCGTGCGGGTTGCGAGCGTGAGCAGGACATCGACCCACGCGCGCCAGCCCTTTTCAGGCTGCTGGGTGTAGTCGCCGTTGTTGTAGGCCGAATCCGCGGTTAGCGCCTTGCGGGTCGCCTCGTTCACGGCAATGGACCACGCCGGCGTGCGCGCCATTGGCGTCAGCGCAATCAGAGCGTCCATCATCTCGGGATGGCTCACGCCCCACTGCAGGGTCTGCATACCCCCCATCGACGCGCCCGATACGGCGAGCAAGCGAGTGATCCCGAATTTTTCCTTCACCAGGCGATACTGCGATTCGACCATGTCGCGAATCGTGAAATGAGGGAAAGTGGTGCCGGGCTGGCTTTTGCTGTTGCTGGGGGAAGTCGACAGCCCATTGCCAATCGCGTCGGTGGCGATGATGAAGTACTTGTTGGTGTCGAGCGCCTTGCCCGGGCCGATCAAAAAATCGATGCGATGATGATTCCCTGCAATCGAGGACGTCATCAAAATCGCATTGTTCTTGTTCTCATTCAGCGTCCCATGCGTGACGTACGAAATGGCAAAGTCCTTAATGACCTCGCCGCTCTCGAGCTTCAGATCACCCTCCTCGAACCGCTGGTGAGGCGGCTGGTCAGGTCCATGTGCGAGCGCGATGCCGCCGCGAAACAGTAATGCAAGCATCGTCGCGCAACCGATCAACCGTGTTCTTCCGAGCATGAATCTCTCCGGTTGTTGCCGTGCCGAGACGATCCGAAAGATCGTGGTAGGCCGCGTCCTGCGACCCCTCCCGTCCCCGACCTAAACGATAGCACATATCGGTTCCGGGAGACCGCTGCACTGCGGGATTTCAGTCCCCTCAATGTCAGCTTTGTCAAAAGCGGCCGAGGCAGGCGAAGCCACACGCCCGCCCGTGTCCGCTTCGCCCCGAAAGCGGACAAACTAAAACGCGCCTCTCTACGTCCGCTTTGCGCCAGCAGCAGACATCGCAACTTCCTCGTGAGGATTACTCGGCTATTTGGCGTCGTGATAGCCTTCGATCGGTAGCCGTCGGGTTCCGGGGTGCCGTCCCATGCACCAATCGAAGGAGCATATTGGATGCACGCGGTGAAAAACGTGCTGATCGTCGGCGCTGGAATGTGCGGGATGTCGCTCGGCGTCGCGCTTAGGCGCGCGGGGATCAACTGCGAGATTGTCGAAATCCGGCCCCAACTGACGGAGCCGGGGACCGGGATATCGCTGCAAGGTCCGGCCTTACGGGCATTGCAGACTGTGGGCGTGCTGGATCAATGCATATCGCGCGGCTTCGGATATTCGTATTTCAAGGCTTGCGACGCGATGGGTCATGTGACCGGCACAGTGGATCTGCCGCGGCTCCTCGGGCCAAACTATCCCGCCACAATCGGCATCCTGCGTCAGTCCGTGCATGAGGTGCTCGCCAATGAACTATCAAAGCTCGGGGTTCCAATCCGGCTGAGCACCACCGTCGACACGCTTACGCCGGATGATCAAGGCGTGACGGTGCAATTCACAAACGGCGAAACCGCGCGCTACGATCTGGTCGTTGGCGCGGATGGAATGAATTCGCTCATTCGAGACATTGCATTCGGTCCGGAGCACAAGCCGCGTTATACCGGTCAGATGGTCTGGCGCGCCACCGTGAGCCGGCCGCGCGACGTTGAATGCCGTCACTCGTATTTCGGGCCCACCAACAAATCGGGCTTCAATCCGATCTCAGATAGCCAAATGTATATCTACGCCGTGCAAAATGTGCCGGAGCGTCCGCGATGGAACGACGCCGAGCTCCCGGCGATCCTGCGCGCTCTGCTTGCCGAGTTTGGCGGCGTGCTTGGGCGCGCCCGGGAAGAAATACGTACTGCGGAGCAGATCACATGCCGGCCGGTCTTTTCAATGATGCTGAAGTCTCCGTGGCACCGTGGCCGGATCATCGTCATCGGGGACGCCGCACATACGACCACGCCGCACTTGGCCAGCGGCGCGAGCATCGCCATCGAGGATTCGATCGTCTTGGCGCGGCTGTTCCAGTCCGAGTGTTCGCTCAATGCAATCTTGGACGACTTCATGCACCAGCGCTACGAGCGCTGCCGTATGATCGTGGCAAACTCGGAGCTGCTCGGCGAGTGGGAGAAAAAACCCGGCACGCCAAACGAAGACACGGTTGGCGTCATCGCGGCATCCTATCAGGCGCTGGCCAAACCCGTTTAGGGCGGAATGCCAAATCGCCGCATCGGCGATCGAAATGCAGAGACGATGACACTTTAGATAGACGCGCCCGCTATAGCTTGCGCCTATACGCGCAAAGCGTGATGGCCGTCACAGATTTCTTGCCCACTCTCTTTAGAACCTGCGTCCAGAACGCGAGGAGGGCAGGACATGGCACCAAAACTCGCATTGATCTTCTCGGTGGTTATTACGGTCGCGGCGTTCGTCGCGATTAACTCGTCGGCGGCTGTCCCGAAACAGGACTCGGCTTCGGCGCTCTCTGTGAAGAGCACAATTTACCGGCCTGACCTTTGGAAAGTGTTTTAGGAGCAGACGCCGCGCCGGAAAGGGCTGGGCTTTGACGGGTTGTCGGCTTCTCAAAGCACGGGGAGTCGACTTCGATGACCCTCTGGGTGGTTGTGGCCAACCGCTCGGGGGGTCATCACCGTGTCGCCTTCCCTCACCGCCGGATATTCTCGGAATGACCTTCGACCTTGTCGGGCGTGCGCTTGAACACCCCCACTCCCGTCTTCGATTTTTGCATGAGACGTGGCGATGACACGTCCTGGTACTTAGTGACGGAAATATCCTGCACCTTCACCTTGCCGCCTCCTTTGCTTCCGGCGTGGGCTAAGGGTGCCATCGAAAGGGCAACCGCACCCATTATGCTCAGTCCAACGACAAGCGTGCGCATGGTGCGAACCTCGGTCATCAAAATCTGATCTGTCGCTGACTGCTAGCTTACCACCCGCTCGACCCGAAGGACGAACCGTTCGGGCGCCCGTAAGCCCAAGGATCGTGAGCGACACGAGGTCGCGCCCGGCGGTGGGCCGGCTTGTGCTCGCGGCCCGTTTGAGAGGCGTAAGCATCCATCACCGACTTGCGCTGGGTGGGCGTGGCGGCTGTGGCGCCGGCGTCCGGTGCCGCGTTGTCAGACGCCACCGGCTCGACATTGACAATGCCTCGCGGCCAGCTGAAGTCGTCGGCCCGTCCGCTCGGCGCGGGGCGCGGCCCGCCTGTAGTGAGCGCGCCGGTAACGGCAGCAGGAGTGGCGCCGCCCCCGATCAGTTCTTCCGGCGCAATGCGCGTTTCCGTGAGCGACACGATCGGCCCCGCTGCCGGCCGTTGCGCCGGACCGTCCGCTTTGGCATTCGGCGCTTGCGGGCCCGCACCGGCTGGCACCGGCAGCGCGACCGGCACGCTCTTGTTGCCGATGTGATCGATTTCGCGCTCGACGTAAAGTGCGAGCTTGCGCGCACCGAACTTCGTAAAATAGACGCCGTCGCCACTGCGTAATCGGCGAGTCTGTCCTAGATAATCCGGTCCTTGTGCCGAGAACTTCCCTGCCTCATCGACAAAGCCGTCCCAAATATCGACATAGGCAATTCCTGCCTTCTCTGCCTGGCTGCGGTAAAGTTCGTTGAGATAAGACGAGTCAGCGGCCACCTCTGTGTCGCGCTGGGAGGGCAGACCGACCCAGATGACCGGAACGCCGCCGCTTTTCAATGCCGCGATGGTGGCGTCGATTCGCTTGATGTACGCCTGCTCCCACTTTTCCGACTGAAATTCCCACGGTCCGGAGGCGGCCTGGCGCGCTTGTGCCGGCGTCAGACGCTGTTGCTCGACCGGCTGCCGCTCCAAGTCCGGCGGCGTGGCTGGGCCTGCTTGGGCTGGCTGTGCCGGCGGCGCGTTCGGCGCTGGAGGCGGAGCCTTCTCCCGGATCGTCTGATGATCGTTGTTTCCGATCATCATGATAACGAAGTTGGGTTTCTCGGCGGCGATAATCTCGCGCGCCACCTGCGGCCATTCGCTTTCGCGGCGCCGATCGTACCAGATGAGGCCGGAATCGGTGCGATGTTTGCGCACGATGCCGATCTCGGGCTTCTCGGAAAAGGCCTCTTCAAGCCCATAGGCGAGCCAGTCAGCGTTCGCATCGCCCATCACCACGATCTTGACCGTGGCATCCTTGTGCGGCGTGGCGGCCGGAGCGTGCGAGTAATCCGCGGGCTGCTCCTTCTCGACTCGTTCCCTCAGGCGCGGAGAAGGGGTCCAGTGGTGATAGCCCCAGTAATCCCGTTCGCGATCACGCCCATAGCCGCCATAGGGATTGTACGGTTGCTGCTGCTGGCGCCAGCCTCCCCCTCCCCACGAATTTCCCCAGTACTGCGCATTGGCAGGAAGCACGAGAGCGAAAATGATGAGAGCCGCCGGGGCCGTTCGGGTGAGCGCCAGAACGCAGGCGGTGGACCACCTGCGACATCCCAGCACTACCCTTCGTCCGCTACGCATGGACTCTTCCGGGGCTTCCGGGTCCAACACTTCACAATGCACAAAGGGCCGCTAGTCTCCCCCTAGCGGCCCCTGGTTGCCGGGTCCATCCAACAATGGAAATGAGCCCCAGACCCGGCAGGCTTGGCAAGCCTAACCGAAATCGCGCGAAACCATGCGGCATCAGCGTACCGAACCCTAATTTTTTTCGCGACGCTAAGGGCCGCGCATCGCAGCAAGAGCGGCCCGCTCATGTCGCTCCCGCCTAAGAGCGGCGTGCATCGCCTCATCCGAGTCATCCGCTGTCGCGTATTTTACCGCCGTGACCGTAGCCGAACGCAGCGGCAAAGCGAACGGTCGCTTCGACGCACGTCTGTGCTATGACTCCGATGACGATGAGCGATGATGCTGATCGGGAGTTAGCACCATGGACCGCGAAAACCCGCCAAGATCGCTTCAATCACCGTGGTGGCTTGGGAAGGCGAAGCGTCACCGCGTCCTACTCAAATTCATCATCATTTGCGTCGTGATCGCGCTGTTGTTCTTGGGGATCATTATCTTCGCCCTGAAGACGTGAGAGTCTCGGGGTTGTGGAGCCTCGGTTGGTGCGCTCGATGAAAGCCGAGCAGCCGCATTGGCCGTCTGCAACGCGTCTTGGGCGCCCTCGGCGGTAACTATCCAAATGTGATGACGCTGCGGATCACCTTGCCGTCGCGCAGCGCGGAAAAAGCGGCGTTGATGGCATCGAGCCGGATGCGCTGGGTGATCAGCTCGTCGAGCATCAGCCGCCCGTCCAGGTAGGCGCGCGCCAGCATGGGGAAATCGCGCGCGGGCCGCGCGTCGCCGTAGCTCGAGCGGCGGATGCGCTTCTCCTGCATGAGCGCGCCCCAGCGGAAACTGACCTCGTTGTTGACGTCGATCTTGCCGAGCCAGACCACCTCGCCGCCGGGCCGCACCGCTTCGACCGTCGGAGGAAACGCGGCGGCGCTGCCGGCGGCCTCGATCACCACGTCGGCGCCGCGGCCGCCGCTTTCCGCTCTGGCGGCGGCGACCGCATCCTCGCGCTTGGCATTCACGCCGCGGGTTGCGCCCATGTGCTGCGCGAGTTCGAGCTTGGCATCGTCGATGTCGACGGCGATGATTTTCGCCGCGCCGGCAAGTCGCGCGCCCTGCACCGCAGCGAGCCCGACCGCGCCGCAGCCGATCACCATCACCGTATCGGCGTGGCCGATATGGGCGATGTTGAACGCCGCGCCGACGCCCGTCATCACGCCGCAGCCAATCAGGCAGGCGCGATCGAACGGGATGTCCCGCGGAACCGCGATCGCCTGCTGCTCCTGCACGATGCAGTATTCGCCGAAGGCGCCGATGAACATCAGATGCTTGAGCTCTTCGCCGCTCGCGCGCCGCGCCTTGGAGGCGCCATCGAACTGCACCGCCTGCGCGCCCTTGGCGAGATAATCCTCGCACAGGATCGGGAGGCCGCGGTCGCAATAGTAGCAGTGGCCGCAATGCGGGTTCCACGACAGGATGACGTGATCGCCCTTCTTCAGCTGCCGCACGGCGGAGCCTGCCTCCTCGATCACGCCCGCCGCTTCATGGCCGAGCACGATCGGCATCGGATAGCGCAGCGAGCCGTCGATCACTTCGAGATCGGTGTGGCAAAGCCCCGCGGCGCGCACGCGCACCAGCACGTCCGATGGGGCGAGCGGCGCGGCGGCGATCGTCTCGATCTGCAGCGGGCTTTGCGGCCGCTGCAGCACGGCCGCCTGGTAGTGAAGGGTCATGGGCGCGTCGAAGCGATCAGCTACTTCGCCTTCTTGACGTCGCCTTTTTTCACGCCGGCTTCCGGGAAGACCCACATCGCCGCCACCATGAACACGGCGGTGGCGATGACGAAGATCGACAGCTCCGGCCGGATCGGCGACCCGCTCCAGAACGCGAGCACCGCCGCCACGATCAACGCGACGACGGAGACTGCGGCTTTGACGTCGGTCGGCACGGCAATCGCCCTCCGGAGTCAGTGGGCGCCGACCGGAACCGCCGCCGCCTCGTCGGGACGGCGCGGTGCGCCGCGCAGGTTTTTCTTCACGAACCGCGTCTCGTAGCCGTTGAGCAGGTGGCCGATGAGGCCGCGATCGAGATCCGAGGTCCCGAACAGCCAGTCGGCGATCGGGAAGGTCAGATTCATGTTCACCTCCATCATCAAGCGGGCGTTATGGTGCGCGGTATGATGGCGGCGCAGCGAATTGACGAACGGGCAGGTGCGCACGAACCAGTTCTCGTCGACGTGGCAGCAGAAGTGCATGAACTCGTAAATCAGGTACATGCCCGTGGTCACGCACATAAACAGCCAGCCGACGTTGGGCGAAAGCAACAGGCCGAGGATCACGGCGAGCGGCAGCGACATCAGGATGAATACGACCAGCGCATAGGGCGGGAATACGGTCACGCGCCAATCCTTGTGATCGCGAAAGCGCATTTCCTCGTCGGTGAAGAATTGATGGTGGTTGAGGGTGTGGCGCTCGTAGATCGCGCGCAGGCCCTTGATCTTCACCGGCCGGTGCATGACGTACTTATGCACCCCCCATTCGAACAGGTTGGTGAAGACGAAGGTGATCGGCACGGTAAGCCATTCGAGCGCGGTCACGTCGTGGATATGCTCGATGTAGATGTAGAACGCCGCCGCGCCCATGGCGTAGATGATCGCGATGTGAAAGTACCCGTCGTACCATCCCATGATGCGGGAACGGTACTCCTGCCGGAAATCGATCTGGCGCTGGCTGATCATGGCTATTCCTCCTCCCGTCGGAAAGGTCGCGGGGCGGTCCGGATCGGCTGATATATCACACATCTATCACACTGCGGCGCCCCTGTTCAATCGGGCCCGCGGGCGGGAGGCGGCGTTCCGCCGACGATGCGCGCCACGGCCGCGTCCTTTGCGGCCGCTTCCGGCTTGCCGGCAAAAATGATCTCGCCGCGCTCGATCACGTAGAGCCGGTCGGCGAAATCCGGCACGTGATGGATGTTGGACTCGGCAATGAACAGCGCATGGCCGAAGGCGCGGATACTGGCGAGGCCCTGGATGATCGACGGCACGATCACCGGCGAGAGCCCTTCGGTGGGCTCGTCCAAGAGCAGCAATTTCGGCCCGAGCGCGAGCGCGCGCGCGATCGACACCATCTTGCGCTCGCCGCCGGAGAGCGCGTGTCCGCCGCGCGCGCGGTAGCGCTCGAGCGCGGGGAATACGCGGTAAGCCTCCTCGATCCGCATCGCCGCCGTTCCCGCCTGCGCATGCACCCAGGTCGGCAAGGCGATGTTTTCCGCGACCGTCAGCTCGCCGAAGACCTCGCTCTCCTCCGGCGCGAAGCCGACGCCAAGCCGCGCGATCCGGTAAGGCCGCAGCCCGACGAGGTCGACGCCGTCGAAGGTGATCGCGCCGGATGCCGGCTTGCGAAAACCCATGATGGTGCGGAACGTCGTGGTCTTGCCGGCACCGTTGCGACCGACGAGGTACACCAGCTCGCCCGCCTTGACCTCGAACGAGATCCCGCGCAGCACGCGGCTGCCTTGCACGTTGACGCTCAGCTTTTGCGCGCTCAGCATCAATGGCTCCTGCGCTTGCCAATCACGCTCTCGATGAGCTGCGGATCGGCGAAGAACCGTTCGGGCGGCAAGTCCGCCAGCACGCGCCCTTCCGCAAGCGCGATGATCCGCTGCGAATAGGCGGCGACCAGATCCATGTCGTGCTCGACCAGCAGGATGCTTTGTACGCCAGCGCGCTTTGCGGCCGCGATCAGCGTGCGCATGATCCCGTGCTTCTCGGCGGTGGAAACGCCGGAGGTCGGCTCGTCGAGCAGGATGATGCGCGGATCGAGCGCGAAGGCCGAGGCAACGTCGAGCAGCTTCTTTTCGCCCTGCGACAGGGTCGCCGCCGGCGTCCCCAGCCGTTGCGCGAGGCCGAAGATGTCCGCCACTTCGGCGACCCGCGCGCCGATCGCTTGATCGGTCGCCAGGCTGGCGAACAGTCGCCAGCGCTTCTTCTGCCGCGAGACGACCGCCGCCGCGATCGTTTCCGCCACCGTCAGCTGCGGGAAAATCTGGATGAGTTGGAACGAGCGCACCAGGCCGCGCTCGGCAAGGCGCACCGGGCCGATGCCCGCAATGGTCTCGCCCATGAACAGCACCTCGCCCGTGGTCGGGGTGAGCAGGCCGGTGAGCAGGTTCACCAACGTGGTCTTGCCGGCGCCGTTCGGCCCCACCACGGAGACGACTTCTTCCGGGCGGATGGCGATGCTGACGTCTTCGAGCGCGCGCAGCGCGCCGTAGGATTTGCCGACGCTTTTGGTTTCGAGCAGCACCGTCATGCAGGCTTCCCCGCGCGAGTGCGACGCAGGCTGCCGGCGAGGCCGGCCAGTCCCTCGGGAAAGGCGATGACGATCACGGCGAGAACGGCGCCGAGAATGAAGCGCCAGTACTGGGTCAGCGATTGCAGCTGATCCTGCAGCAGGGTGAAGGCAAACGCGCCGATGATCGGGCCGAAGAAGTTGGAGAAGCCGCCGAGCACCGTCATGAATACGAGCTGGCCCGATTGCGTCCAATAGACCAGCTCGGGGTCGGCCAGGCCCACGCGAAAGCCGAGGATCGCGCCGCCGGCAGTACCGTAGGCCGCCGAGATGACGAATGCGGCGAGGCGAAAGCGGTGCACGTGAACGCCGAGATATTCGGCCTTGCGGGGATTGTCGCGCACGGCTCGAAGATGCAAGCCGAAGGGCGAATGCACGATGCGCCACATCACGGCGGCGGCGATGATGAGGAGCGCGAGACAGTAGTAATAGAACGGCCCGGCCAGGAACTCGATCTTGTTGTATTGGCTCAGTTCGAGGCCGAGGATGTTCATGCGCGGAACGCGCATGCCGCTGTCGCCGCCGGTCAGGTGGTAGAACTTGAAAAGGAAAGAGTAGAACAGCATGCCGAAGGCAAGCGTCAGCATGCCGAAAAAGATGCCGACGTAACGAACGCAGAAAAGCCCGATCGGCACCGCGACGAGCGCCCCCGACAGCATGACTGCGATGAGCACGATCTCGAACGAGGTGATCCCGAGCTTGCCGGCGAGCACCGCGGCGCCATAGGCGCCGAAGCCGAGGAACATGGCGTGACCGAACGAGAGCAATCCGGTGTAGCCGAAGAGCAGATTGAACCCCAACAGCGCGATGGCATAACCGAAGAACGGGATCATCAGGCTCGCGTAATAGGAGGGCGCCACGACCGGCAACACGGCCAGGCCGATTGCGCCTATGAGCGCAAGCGCGAGCGATGCGCGCGTCACGACACTTGCCTCCCGAACAGGCCCGCCGGCCGCAGCAGCAACACCGCGATCACGATGACGTAGATCGCCAGCACCTCGGCCTCGGGGTAGGCCGCGATGGCGTAAGCGCGAACGAGGCCGACGATCAGCGCGCCGGCGAGCGCGCCGCGCATCGAGCCAAGCCCGCCGATCACCACCACGGCGAACGCCTCGATGACGAAATCGATCGCCATGTCGAGCGAAGCCGCGGCGGTCGGCACCACCAGCGCGCCGGCGGTCGTGCCCAGCACCGTGCCGATGGTGAATACCACGGCATAGAGTTTGCGCACGTCGACCCCCAGCGCTTCCGCCATGGCGCGGTTCTCGGCGGTCGCGCGCAGGATCCGCCCGTAGTTGGTGCGCTGGAGAAACGCGCCGAAGCCCGCCGCGGTGGCGATGGCGGCGGCGATCACCAACAGATTGTAGACCGGCACGCTGAACTCGCGCGCGTTGATCACGCCGTAGACGAGGTAGGCGCTGTCGAGCGAGCGCGGATTCGGCCCCCACACGAAGCGAAACACGTCCTGAAACATCAAGACCAGCGCGAAGGTCAGCAGGAGCTGGAAGCTCTCATCGCGGCTGTAGACGCTGCGGAGCAGCCGCTCGATCGGCGGGCCGACGAAGCCGACCAGAATGCCGGCGACGACGAGCGCCGGCATGATCAACCAAGGCGAGAGCCCGGCCGTGCTCGCGTAACCGACGAAGGTGACCCCGAAATAGGCGCCCAGCGCATAGAACGAACCGCAGGCGAGATTGACGATCTTCTGCACTCCGAAAACGAGTTGCAGTCCGGCGGCGACCAAGAACAGGACGGCGGCGTGAAAGACGCCGCCGACGAGAATGTTGGCGAAGGCGACCATTTAAACCTGCATCGCAATGCGCAGAAGTTCTTTTCCTCCGCGCTGCGAACCGCCTTCGCGATCAGACCTTGAACTGCGCGGTCTTGATCCAGTCCCAGAAGTTGGCGCCCGGCGGCTTCTGCAGGTCGGCCGCGTACATCGTCTCGAAGGTGCCGAGCGTGACGAAGTCGTATTTGTTCTTGTGGGTGGTAAGCCCCTGCACGAACGTCTGCTCGGCGATGTGATCCTTGCGCCACGCCCCCCTGCCGCCGAGACTCTCCACCGACAAACCGGCCATGGCGTCTATCACGTCATTCTGGCTGGGCCAGCTGCCGCTCTTGGCAGCCGCGGCTTTCTCAACCGCCGCCTTATAGGATGCGATCGCAAAATAGGCGCGGTCGGCTTCCCATTCCGGATAGTCCTTGTAAGTGCGTTCGTACCAACCCACGAACTCCTTGGCCAAGGGCGACGCATTCGGGTTGTCGAAATAGAAGGTGTTGTGACCGAACAGTATGCCCTCCGGCGTGAACTCCTTCTTCATCAGCGTGTGCTGCCAGCCTGCCGCCGGCAATACGAGCTTGGTGTCCTTGGTCAGCTCCGCCGCATGCGCCTGTTTCATGAATACCGGCAGATCCGCGAACAGCAGCGAAGAGAAAATCAAATCCGGCTTGGCCGCCTTGAGCGCGGCAACATGGCTGGTGAGGTCCATCGTCCCGACCTTCGGCCACTGTTCGGTGACGACCTTGTGCTCGATGTTGAAGCGATTGAGGATCGCGCCGAACGCCGCCATGTTGTTGCGACCGTAGGAATAGTCCGGATTGATCCCGGCGACGGTCGCGAACTTGCCCTTCCAATACTTGATCGCGAGCAGCGAGGACATCACCGCCTCGCACTCATTGTCGGTGCTGCGGAAGAGGTAACGCGGGTTGGGGATCTTCTCGTCGACTCCGTCCTGGGTCGTGCCGTCCCAATAGATCGTCAGCGCGCGGGCTTCCTCCACCGCCGGCCCGAGCGCCAGCCCGACGCCGGTCGAGATAATGCCCTGGACGCAGTCGACCTTCTCCTGTTGCACGAGCTTGCTGAAGCGTTCGATCGTGTCCTTGGGCGAGGTCTCCTCCTCGATGACGAGCTCGATCTTGCGGCCGGCGATGCCGCCGGCGGCGTTGAACCGCTCGGTCGCCCATTGGGTCGCGCGGATGCCGTTCTCCCCCGGGGCCGCCGCGATGCCGGAGCGCGGCGCCAGAATTCCGATGCGCACCGGCTTGTTTTGCGCGATCGCCGGCGCGACCACCTCGCCCGATGCAACCAAAGCGCCGGCCGCGGCCGCGGACTTGAGCAGGCTTCGCCGTGATAGAGACATGGAGTTCCTCCCTGAATGATTGACTATTGCGCTTGTGGATTGCCGCGGACGAAGGCGTCGATCTCCTCGCCCGTCAGTTTCCAATCGTTATCAAGGTTGGCGATGACCGTTTTCATGAACGGCTCGGAGAGTTGTATCGCGCGCTCCTTGTCGGCCAAACGATCGAACAGAATGGCAAGCGCAAGTTGCTGCGGGCTCTCGCCCTCGTAGGTCCACTCGAAGCCGAATCGGGTGAAGCGCTTGATCTCGTAGTGCTCGTCCAGCCGTTTTCCGTCGATGGTGACGACGAGGCCGTCGATGGTGCGCCTGCCCTCGTACACAGTCATAGCTCACACCGTCACGGTTGCACGGGTAAAGCTTTCCACATAATCCATCAGCTTGTCGCTTGCGCGCTGTGCCGCATCGGGGTCCCCTTTGGCGATAGCGCGCGCCTGATTGGCATGCAGCCGCGCACAAAGCGGCAAGTCGGCCGCCTCGCGGTAGTGCATGTACCAGAACCGCCGCGATAGACTCTGCAGCAGCTTCATCGAGCGCGCAGCGTAATCGTTGTGCGCGGCCGCGGTCACCAGCGCGTTCAGCTCGCGGTCGAGCCGCATGAAGGCAATGTCGTCATTATGCTTTGCAGCTTGGTCCATGCCGCGGGCGATGTCCTGCAGCATGGTGCGCTGCTCCGGCGTGGCCCGCTCCGCCCCAGCGCGGCTCAACAGCCGTTCCAACTCACGGCGGACTTCCAAAAGTAATAGCTGATTGCGCGGATTGATGTCGGAAACCAGAACGCCCTTGCGCGGCAGAATGGTAATGAGCCCTTCGCGGGAGAGCCGCTGCAGCGCCTCGCGGATGGGAGTGCGCCCGAACTTGGTGCTCGCGGAAAGGAACTGCTCGGAGAGAACATCGCCGGGTTTGAGGCGAAGCGTGACAATTTGCTCTTCGATCACCCGGTAGGCTTGCTCGGTCAGGCTCTCCGCCCGCCGCGCACTCGGCGCGTTGCGCACGTAAGGCGGCCGCGCCACCCGCTGCAGCGCGGCCTGCCTGCTCTTCGCCGCGCGATGGACCGGCATCGGCGCCTTCCAGGTCGATAGCTGATATATGTCTCGTATATTAGAGTTGCGCTCCGCCTGCGGGTCAAGGGCTCGAATCGAGCGAACCATGTGATGCCACGCGACGCCGTGCCTGCGGTTTTGTTGTTCATCGCGCTGGTGCTGTCCGTCGCCCTCACCGCGCTTGCCGCGAGCGGGCATTTTCCGCCCGAGCACCGAGCCTCCTCGCTGCGCTCCGGGGCGGGCCGCGCGATTCTGTTCGGCGCCTGTGCGGTTTCCGCGCTCGCGCTGGTCGTCGGCGCCGCGGCGGCATGGGCCGTCCTGCCCTGGCCCGCCGCGGTGATCGGAGCCGGCGCGGCGATGCTGACGGCGCCACTCGTGCTGCGGCCGCTCCCCGACGCCTTCGTGAATGGCCGCGCCGCGCTTCTCGCCTTCGCCGGCGGATCGGCGTTGCTCGCGCTCGCCCTCCTCTCGCTGCAATAGCTTCGCCGATGCCGAACTTCGGATGCGACGACACGCTTGGCCCGGAGGGTCATGGCTGCGGGCGTCGATTGATCATGCCGCCAGTGCCTTTGAAATCGCGGTATGGCATGCGAGGCTGCGATCTACGCCCCGGCGACTGTGGATATTATCGGAAGGAACCAACAGGTGATCGCAGGTCGTGCCGTTCTGATCGCGGCTGCGCTGGCCGGCCTCTTTGCGCTCGCTGGCCGTGGCTTCGCACAAGAGTTCCCGACCGGACCGATCACCTTCGTCGTCGCTTTCCCGCCCGGCGGCAGCACCGACGTCGTGATGCGCGCAATCGCTCCCAAACTTCAGGAGCGGCTCGGCAAGCCGGTCGTCATCGAGAATCGCGTCGGCGCCGGCGGCAACATTGCGGCCGCGGCCATTGCGAATGCGCCGCCGGACGGTCACACGCTGCTGGCGTCGGCAAGCTCGCTCGCCGCCAATCCCACGCTGATCAAGAACATGCCGTTCGACACGCTCAAGGACCTTCAGGCAATTACGCTCCTGTTTCGGACGCCGCTTGCGCTGGTGGTCCATTCCGGCATGCCGGCAAAATCGGTCCCGGAATTGATCGCATTGCTCAAGCAGAAGCCCGGCGAGATCACGTTTGCCCACAGCGGCGCAGGCGCAGCCATCTTTCTCGCCGCCGAGCTGTTCCAGCGCATGACCGGGACCAAGATGAACGGCGTTGCCTACCGCGGCGCGCCGCCGGCGCTCAACGACGTGATCGCGGGTCATGTTTCGCTCATGTTTGCAGACGCAGGCAGCGTGGTCGGCCACATCAACGCCGGCAGGGTGCGCGCGCTCGGCGTGAGTTCGACCTCACGCGTGCCGGCATTGCCCAACGTGCCGACGATTGAGGAGTCCGGGGTGCCGGGCTTCGATGCCGTCGGGTGGACGATGATCTGCGCGCCGTCGGCAACGCCCAAACCGGTGATCGAGCGGCTGCACGCCGAACTCAAGGCGGTGGCCGCAACCCCGGAGGTTCACGACGTGATCGTCCGGATTGGCACCATCCCGGTCGACAGCCCGCCGCCAGCCGAGCTGCAGAAATTCCTGGCGTCGGAGATCGATCGCTGGGGCGATCTGATTCACCGCGCCGGTCTGGCTAAAACCGAATAAGCCGGGCGGCGTCAGTCATCCCATTTCAACAAAAGACGGACTTCAAGCATGAGCGACGAGGCGATGCTGCGGGAGAAGGCTGCGACGTTGACGCGGATGCTCAACTTCCAGGGCACGATCGGGATGTTCGGCCACGTGTCGGTGCGCGTACCTGGCACGGACAAGTGTTTCATCAGTCCCGGGGCCTCGACCGACAAGACCGTGGTGCGGCCGGAGCACATGTTCGTCTACAACATCGACGGCACCATCATCGAGCATCCAGGCGGATTGATCCCGCTGGAGTGGCGCATTCACACGCAGATTCACCGCGACCGGCCCGACGCCATGTGCGTCGTGCACCTGCACGCGCCGTACGCCCGCGCGCTGGGGATCGCCGCCAAGGAAATCAGGCCGGTGTTTCTACACGGCTCGTTCCTCTGCACCGGCGTGCCGACCTGGAACAACCCGCGCCTGGTCGTGAACGACGCGCAGGCCGCCGACTTGTCGCACACGCTCGGCCAACATCGCTGCGCGCAGATGCGCGGCCACGGTAGCGTCGTGGTGGGCGCGAGTGCCGAGGAGGCATTTTTCGCGTGCACGTTCCTGGAGGAGAACGCGCAGATCCAGCTTCAGGCCGAGATCATGGGCGGCGCCATTCCCTTGAGTGAGGATGAGGCGCGCGACTGCGCCGAGGGGACGTTCAATCCGCGGCTGTTTCCGCTAGTGTGGACGTACTACGAACGAAAAGTGAAGCTGGACTAGGGTGCGATCATAGATGAGAGCTTTCCATTTCGTGATGATTGCCGCTGCACTTGCCTCCGGTTCATCCGTGATGGCCGGCGACGTTGTGCCTGGGGACACGCTGCGCGCGGCCTATCTCGGCACTAACCCGGCACAGGCGATGCGCGATGCGGCGACCGGCGAAGTCCGCGGAGCGGCCTATGATCTCGCCCGCGAATTGGCGCGCCGCAACAATGTACGGCTCGAATTCAAGCCGATCGCCGGCCCGCCGGCGGTCATCGCGGCGGTCAAGAACGGAGAGGCCGACATCGGCTTTGTCGCCTATGAAGCGACGCGGCTGGGAACGGTGGAGTTCTCCCAGACCTATATGCTGGTGCGGCAGAGCTTTCTCGTGCTCGACGGCTCGCCCATCAAGGCGGTCGCCGATATCGACCGCGCGGGACAAAAGATCGGCGGGACAGTGAACGATTCGATTACGCTTTGCATGAAGCGCATCCTCAAGCAGGCGACGATCGTGGAGCTTGAGAACAATCCGGCCGAATTGAGCAAGGCGCTGACCGCGCGCACCATCGACGCGCTCGGCGCAAACCGCCAGCGGCTCACCACGCTCTCGACCGCGACACCCGGCACGAGGCTGTTGCCGGACGACCTATTCAACGTGCCGCAGAATATCGTCGTGCCGAAGGACCGGCCGGCGGCGCTCGCCGCGGTCAATGCGTTGATCGACGAGGTGCGCGCCTCGGGCTTCTTGCAGAGCGCGATCGAGCGCGGCGGCGCCATCGGTGTTGCGGTCGCGCCGGCTGGCGTGAAAGCTGGATGTCCGGGATGAGCGATGCCCCGCGACAACGTCGGCCTTGATCCCGTCCGCGCCGGACGCGAGTCTCGGCCGCAAAGGAGATCCGGCATGCCCCGAGCGATGATCGCCGCCGCCGCAAGCCTCATCATGCTCGGCGGTCCGCTGGCCGCGCAGGATTGGCCGGCGCGGCCGATCACGCTCGTCGTTCCGTTTGCCGCAGGCGGCGGGGTCGATGTCAGCGCCCGCATCCAGGCGCAGCGCATGGGCGAGCTTCTCGGCCAGCAGATCGTGGTCGAGAACGTCGGCGCAGCGGCCGGCATGGCCGGCGGGCAGCGCGTCGCCAAGGCGGCGCCCGACGGCTATACGCTGCTCATCGGCAACACCGGCACGCACGCCTTCAACCAAAGCCTTTACGAGAAGCCGCTTTACAACGCGGTGACCGAGTTCGAGCCGGTCGGGCTCGTTTCGGAATCGCCGCGCATCATCATCGCCCGCAACGACTTGCCGGCGAACAACCTGCAGGAGCTCATCGCCTACCTGAAGGCCAACGAGAAAACGGCGCAGTTCGGCTCGGCCGGCGTCGGCTCCGGTACGCATCTGCCCTGCGTGCTGTTCAATCTCGCGATCGGCGCCAATGTCACCCACGTTCCCTATCGCGGCGAGGCGCCGGTGATGCAGGACATCATCGGCGGCCGCATCGACTACATGTGCGCCACCATCCAGAGCGGCGCGGCGCAGGCGAAGCAAGGCGCGGTGAAAGGCATGGCGGTGATGGCGGAAAAGCGCGTGGCGATCATTCCTGAGCTGGCGACCACGGGCGAGCAGGGTTTGCCCGGCGTCGAAGCCAGCGTGTGGAACGCTTTCTTCTTCCCCAAGGGAACGCCCGAGCCGATCGTGCGCAAACTCAACAAGGCCATGAGCGACACGCTGGACGATCCGGCCATCCGCAAGCGGCTGGAGGAGCTCGGCCTCGAAGTCGTGCCGCCCGAGCGCCGCACCCCCGAATATCTCGCCAAATATCTGCCGGCGGAGATCGAGCGCTGGGCAAAGGTGGTCCACCGGGCCGGCATCAGCGCGGATTGAAAGTGTGCTGGCGCAGCTTCAATTGAGTGCAATCTTTGCTCATCGAATTACGATGGCCGGCGCCACAGCGTCCCCTCCCCCGCAAGCGAGGGAGGGACAGGGAGGGGGCATGCAACGGATAAACCAGTTCAGGTCACCCCCTCCCCACCCCTCCCCCGCAAGCGGGGGAGGGAGCAGACCGAGTTTGGTGCTGAAGGCGATTGTTGCCGCCGCACTTGCGCTCTTGCTGGCGCCGCTCGGAGCCGCGCGCGCGGACGATTGGCCGAGCCGGCCCATCACCATGATCGTGCCTTACGCCGCGGGCGGGCCGGTCGACACCCTCGGGCGGATCCTCGCGGCGCGCTTGAGCGAAATCCTCGGCCAGCAGGTCGTGGTCGAGAACGCCGCGGGCGCGGGCGGCATGACCGGGGCAAGCCGCGTCGCCAAGAGCACGCCCGACGGCTATACCGTGTTGCTTTCGGGCAGCGCGGTGCTCGCCATCAACCAGACGCTCTATAAGAAACCGCTCTACAACGCGGTGACCGACTTCGAGCACGTCGCGCTGTTTTCCGATTCGGCGCGAGTGCTGATCGCGCGCAAGGATTTTCCGGCGAATACGCTCGCCGAATTCATCGCTTACGCCAAAGCCAATCAAGCCAAGATGCAATACGGCTCCGCCGGGGCGGGCTCGGGCATGCATGTCTGCGCCGTTCTGCTCGACGCCGCCATGGGCACCAAGATCACGCACGTGCCCTATCGCGGCTCGGCGCCGGCGATGCAGGATCTGATCGGCGGGCGCGTCGACTTCGTCGCCGAGCAGATTTCAACCGCGCTGCCGCAAATTCAGTCGGGCACGGTGAAAGCCATCGCCACGCTCGGGCTCGATCGCGCGCCGGGCCTCGAACAACTCGCCACCGCACAGGAGCAGGGGCTGGGCGGCCTCGATTGCGGCAGCTGGGCCTCGCTGTCCTTCCCCAAGGGAACGCCGCGCGAGATCGTGCAGCGCCTCGCCAAAGCAACGAACGAGGCGGTGGAGACGCCGGCGGTGCAAGAGCGGTTCAAGTCGATCGGCGTCACCATCCCGCCGCCCGAGCGCAGAACGCCGGACTATCTGACAAAATTCGTGCCGAGCGAGATCGAGCGATGGGCTGGGCCCATCAAGGCGAGCGGCGCGAGCGAAGAGTAAGGCGCAGTCCTCACCCGCGGTGGCGAAGCACGATGAGCATCGTGTCGTCGTAATGGCGGCGCTCGAGCTCGTCGAAGCCCTCGGGCGCGGCGAAGGGGGTGCTGGCGGATTCCTCGACCACGGCCAGCGCACTTCCGATGAGCCAGCCGCCGGCGCGGGCCGAGACGAGCGCCTGTTCGGCAAGGGAGCGCCCATAGGGCGGATCGAGGAAGGCGAGCGAGAACGGCGGCAGCGGATGCGCGCTGCCGAGCTTGGTCGCATCGCGCCGGAAAATGCGACTCACGCCGCCCAGGCCCAGCGCGGCGACGTTCTCCCGCAGCAGCGCGCGCGCCTCGGCGCCGTCATCGATGAACAGCGCGAAGGACGCGCCGCGCGAGAGCGCCTCGAGCCCGAGCGCGCCGGTACCGGCAAAGAGATCGAGCACGCGCGCGCCGCTGACGGGATCGCCATAGGCGTGAACGAGAATGTTGAACAGCGACTCGCGCAACCGGTCGGCGCTCGGCCGGATCGCCGGCGATTTCGGCGCGGCGAGCGCGCGGCCGCGCAAGCGTCCGCCGACGATGCGCATCAGCGCCGCTCGCGGTGCGCGCGCCGGCGGCCCCGCCCTTTGTCGCCCCGCGCGCGTTGACCGATGCGCTCGGGATCGCCGCGGCGGCGCTTGCGATCCGCGTCGTGTCGGTCCGATTGCGGCGTAGGCGCGCCGCCGTCGCGCGGCAGCGCGCGCTCGCTGATCGGACCGGAAAAGTCCACATCCACCGCGATCTCTTCGCCGAGCTGGTCGCGCAAGGTCCGCGTCTTGACCTCGACGATCGCGCCGACCGGAAGCTCGCCGAGCTGAAACGGGCCGAACGACACCCGGATCAGCCGATTCACCTTCAGGCCCAGATGACCGAGAACATTCTTGACCTCGCGGTTCTTGCCCTCGCGGATCGCGAAGGCGAGCCAGACATTGCTGCCCTGCGCGCGGTCGAGCGTCGCCTCGATCGGGCCATAGCGGATGCCGTCGATGGTGATGCCGACGGTGAGCCGCGCGAGCTGCTCGGGCGTGACGCGGCCATGCGCACGGACGCGGTAACGCCGCAGCCAGCCGGTCGCGGGGAGCTCGAGCACGCGCGCAAGCGAGCCGTCGTTGGTGAGCAGCAACAGACCCTCGGTGTTGATGTCGAGGCGGCCGACGCTGATGAGGCGCGGCAGCCCTTTGGGCAAGGCGCTGAAGATGGTCGGGCGGCCGCCGGGATCGGCGTGGCTCGTCAATAGCCCGCGCGGCTTGTGATAGAGGAAGAGCCGCGTGCGCTCGCGGGAAGGGAGCGGCTGCCCGTCGACGCTGATGCGATCGGCGCGCGTGACGTTGCGCGCGGGCGAGGCGATGACCTCGCCGTTGAGGGCGACGCGTCCGGCCGCGATCCAGGCTTCGGCTTCGCGGCGCGAGCACAGCCCCGCCCGCGCAATCGCTTTGGCGATGCGCTCGCCCGCGGGACCATCCGCTTGCCCGTGCCGGGAATTCATTGTCAGGGCTCGCTGCTCACGTCGCGGCGTGATAGCAGATCGGACATCGGTAATCAGCAGGTTGGGTCGAGCAAAGCGAGACCCAACCTAGGACTTAAAAGGAACATGCCCACGCAAAGCTTCATGGATATCGCGCTCGAAGAGGCCCGCACGGCGGCGCAGGCCGGCGAGGTGCCGATCGGCTGCGTCATTGTCTGCGATGGCGACGTGATCGCGCAGGCCGGCAATCGCACGCTCGCCGATCGCGATCCCACCGCGCATGCGGAGATGGTGGCGATCCGCCGCGCGGCGGAGGCGCTGGGGAGCGAGCGGCTCGTCGACTGCGATCTCTACGTCACGCTCGAACCCTGCACGATGTGCGCGGCGGCGATCTCGTTCGCGCGCATCCGCCGCCTCTATTACGGCGCAGCAGATCCCAAGGGCGGCGCCATCGAAAGCGGCGTGCGCTACTTCTCCGCGCCGACCTGCCTGCATCGGCCGCAGGTCTACGGCGGCATCGGCGAGACGGACGCGGCGGCGTTGTTGCGCAACTTTTTCGCCGTCCGACGCTAGCCCTCCAGCAGCGCCGCCAGTTTTTCCTTGAGCTCCGCTTTGACCGGCTCCGATGCACGCAGGATCGCGCTCGCCTGCAGGAAATCGAGAGCGCGAAAGGCGCCGACATTGGGCCGCACGATGAGGTCGGGCGCACCCTGCTTGACCTTCTCGGCGGTAATGGCGTTGGCCATGACGAGGACGGTGGCGAGCATGCATTCCCAGGGGTTGGGAAGGTCGCGCCGCGCGTCCGTCGGCGCGCCGGAAATATCCACCGCCACCACAACGTCGGCGCGGTCGCGCAGCGCTTCGAACGGCAGCGGATTCGTCGCCCCGCCGTCGATCAGGATCCGGTCGGCGAGAACGACCGGCCGCATCACCGCCGGCAGCGCGATCGAGGCGGCGAGCGCCGGCTTGAGCGCGCCGGAGGAGAAAACCGCCTGCTGCCGCCGATAGAGATCGCTGGCGATGATGATGAGAGGAATTTCCAGCGCGGCGAAATCGTCCGGCACCTCGTCGGGCAAAAACTGCGCGCAGAATTTTTCCGCGTCGACCAGCGTGGCGCTGCCGAAGCCCAGGTTGAACAGGTTGGCGAAGGTGCCGGCGCGGGTTGCGATCAGGCGGCGAAAAACCTCGGCGCGGTCATGCGCCAGCCTAAGGACGAAGCGGCGGATCGCTTTGCCCGATAGTCCTGCCGCGTAGGCCGCCCCGATCAGCGCGCCAATCGACGTGCCGGCGATGGCGGCAGGCCTTTTGCCCATCTCGTCGAGCGCCTCGAGCACGGCGATATGCGCAAGCCCGCGCGCACCGCCGCCGCCGAGCGCAAGGGCGAAGCTCTTCGTCATCGCGCGCCCGCCTCGCGGGCAAATTCCCAGGCCTTGAGCGCGAGCGGGCGCACCAGCGGCGCCATGGCGGCGGCGTTCTCGCTGGTTGCCGTGCCGTCGCGCACCCGGCCGACGATGCCCTGCAGGATCGCCGCGAGGCGGAAGAAGTTGTAGGCGAGATAGACCGGCAGCTGCGGGCGCGGGTCGAGGCCCGTGCGCGCCACATAGACGTCCACATAAGCCGCGCGCGTGGGGACGCCAAGGCGGCCGAGGTCGTGGCCGACGAGCGTGCCGACGCCGGCGCCGGTTTCCGACGGCGGCATGTCCCACTGCATCAGATGATAGGCGAGATCGGCAAGCGGATCGCCGAGCGTCGACAATTCCCAATCGATCACGGCGCGGATTTCCGGCCGCGACGGCGCAAGGATGATGTTGTCGAGGCGATAATCGCCGTGCACGACGCGCACGGGCGCGCTCGGCGGCAGATGCGCCGGCAGCCAGGCGATCAGCCGCTCCATCTCCGTGATGCGCTCGGTTTCGGAGGCTCGGTACTGCTTCGACCAGCGCTCGACCTGGCGCGCGACGTAATTGTCGCCTCGGCCGAAGTCGGAAAGCCCGAGCGCCGCGCGATCGAACGCGTGCAGCCGCGCCAGCGTGGCGTTCATGGCGTCATAGACCGCGGCACGCTCGGCCGGCTCGGCCCCGGGCATGTGCGGCTCCCAGATCACGCGGCCCTCGACGTGAGCCATGACATAGAATGGCGTGCCGGCGATGGCGGGATCGTCGCAATAGACGAGCGGCGCGGCGACCGGGAAGCCTTGGGCATGGAGCGCGCTGATCACGCGGAACTCGCGGTCGACCGCGTGCGCGGAGGGGAGCAGCTTGCCCGGCGGCTTTCGCCGCAGCACGTAGCGGCGCGCGGGTGTCTCCAGAAGATAGGTCGGGTTGGACTGGCCGCCCTTGAATTGCCGCACGGTGAGCGGGGGCGCGAAATCGCGCAGACGCGAGGCGAGAAAAGCCTCGAGCCGCGCCGCATCGATCGCCAGCGCGCCGGCTACCTCTCTTGTGCCGGAAAACGCAGCTTGGCGGTCGATGGGCGGCATGACCCGACACTCACACGACAATATACGAACTGATGACTCGGTTTCGATTCGGTCCTACGCAAAAAACTCGAGCAGCGCCTTTGCGGTGGCCTCGGGCGCCTCCTCGGCGAGATAGTGCCCGCAGTCGATGGCAAAGCCGCGCACATTCGCCGCCCATTCGCGCCAGGTTGCGAGCGGATCCTCGGTCTCGGCCGGGACGCCGCCGGCGGCGCCCCAGATCGCGAGCAAAGGACAGCCGATCTTGCCACCCGCCGCGCGCGTCTCCTCGTCATGCGCGAGGTCGGTGGTGCGGCCGGCGCGGTAATCCTCGCAGGTCGCGTGGATGCGCAGGGGATCATCGAAAAAAGCGTGGTAATGGGCGAGTGCGCGCGGATCGAAGGCAGAAAGATTCTTGATCTTCGTTCCGGCGGCGGCGCGCGTGTCGAAAAAGTAGCGCGGGTCCTTGCCGATCATCGTCTCGGGAAAGGGCGCCGGCAGCGCCAGGAACATCCAGTGCCAGGCGCGCATGGCGAGCCGGGCGTCCATGCGGTGCCACATCGCCCAGGTCGGCACGATGTCGAGCAGCGCGAGCTTGTCGAGCCGTCCGGGATGATCAAGCGCGAGGCGATAGGCGACGCGGCCGCCGCGGTCGTGTCCGGCGAGGCGAAAGCGCACGTGACCGAGCGTCTCCATCGCCTCGATCATGACCTTCGCCATGGCGCGTTTCGTATAGGGCGCGTGCGCGGCATCGGCACGCGGCGCGTCGGACCAGCCGTAGCCCGGCAAATCGGGAATGATCAGGCGGAAACGCGCCGCCAATGCCGGCGCCACGCGGTGCCACATCACGTTGGTCTGCGGATAGCCGTGCAGCAAAAGGAGCGGCGGCCCCTCCCCGCCACTGCGCGCGAAGATGCGCCCCACCGAGGTGTCGAGCCAATGCGAGGCAAAGCCGGGGTAAAGATCGGCGAGATCGGGCATGGATGCACTCGTTCGCAGACGAGCAAGACGATCGAGCGTCGCGCTTGTCGGCTAGGCCTTCGATTTTTCCAATGCTTCCCGTTGCACAGCGCGAAATCCGATGTCGCGGCGGCAGAATCCATCGGGCCAGCGAATGCGGTCGACCGCGCGATAGGCGCGCGCCTGCGCCTCGCCGACGGTTTTGCCGAGCGCGCAGACGTTGAGCACGCGCCCGCCATTGGCAAGGATGCGGCCGCCTTCGGCCTTGGTGCCGGCGTGGAAGATTTCCACGCCTTCGATTTCCGCCGCGGCCTCCAGACCCTCAATGACCGAACCTTTCGCCGTGGCGCCGGGATAGCCCTTGGCCGCCATCACCACGGTCAACGCCGCGTCGGGAAACCAGCGCAGATCGAAATTCTTCAGCATTCCGTCGCAACTGGCGAGCAGCGCGGGCAACAGATCGGACATCAGGCGCAGCATCAGCACCTGACATTCCGGGTCGCCGAAGCGCACATTGTATTCGATTAGCTTCGGCCCCTGCGCCGTGATCATGAGGCCGGCATAGAGCACGCCCTTATAGGGCGCACCGCCGGCCTTCATCGCCCGCACCGTCGGAAGCACGATCTCGTCCGTGGCGCGCCTCGACATGTCGGGCGTCATCACCGGCGCCGGCGAATAGGCGCCCATGCCCCCGGTGTTCGGGCCCTGATCGTTATCGAAGACGCGCTTGTGGTCCTGCGCCGAGGCGAGCGCGATCGCGGTCTCGCCGTCGCACAGCGCGAAGAAGGAGGCTTCCTCGCCAGCCAGGAGTTCCTCTACCACCACTTCCGCGCCGGCCGCGCCCAGTGCGCCGCCGAACATCATGTCGATCGCGGCCTCCGCCTCCGCGATTGTGCCGGCGATGACGACGCCCTTGCCGGCCGCGAGCCCGTCGGCCTTCACCACGATCGGCGCGCCCTGGGCGCGCACATACGCTTTCGCCGGCGCCGCCGCGCTGAAGCGCGCATAGGCGGCGGTGGGAATGTTGTTGGCTTGGCACAGATCCTTGGTGAAGCCCTTGGAGCCTTCGAGCCGCGCCGCGGCGCGCGTGGGACCGAAGGCCTTGATGCCGGCGGCGGTGAGATCGTCGACGATGCCGGCGCAGAGCGGCGCCTCCGGGCCGACCACGACCAGATCGATCTTTTGCGCCTTGCTGAACGCGATCACCGCCGCGTGGTCGGCGATGTCGAGCGCGACCAACTCGCACTCGCGGGCGATGCCCGCATTGCCCGGCGCGCAGATGAGGCGGCCGACGAGCGGGCTCGCCGCGAGCTTCCACGCGAGCGCGTGCTCGCGTCCGCCCGAGCCGAGAAGAAGAATGTTCATGGCTGCGCCGCTGCGTCGGGGGTGTGATTTTCGTCGGCTGGTGTAGCATGGTTCGATTGCATCGCAAGGGATCGCCGCCATAGGTCAGTCGGCGCTAGGACCCCGGACGAAGACACTTTCAGCGCAGAGAGGACTCGCAGCCATGGAGATCAAACCGTTGGGTTCCGTGCCGTCGCGCCGCGGCCCCGCAGAGTCGTTCACCGGCACCGTGTGGCAGGAGCCAATCATCGAAGCGCCGGCGCCGGCGCGCATCCGCGGCGCCTTCGTGCGCTTCGAGCCGAAGGCGCGCACCGCCTGGCACACGCATCCGCTCGGCCAGACCCTGCACGTCGTCTCCGGGGTCGGGCGGGTGGCCTTGTGGGGCGGGCCGGTGCGGGAAATCCGTCCCGGCGACACGGTGTGGATCGCGCCGGGGGAAAAGCACTGGCACGGTGCAAGCCCCGATATCGCCATGGTGCATATCGCGTTGCAGGAGAGTCTCGACGGCAAGCACGTGACCTGGCTCGAGCACGTCACCGACGAGCAGTACAACGCCAAAACCGGCTAGCGGCCGGCCCCGCTGCGCCGGCGAGTTGACGCCGCGCGCATAAGGTGATTCACCCCCTGCCATGAACGAGCCGACGCGCGTCAATATCCCGGAATGGACCGTCTCCGAGCTCTCGGCGGCGCTGCGCAAGACCGTCGAGGATGCCTTCGGCTACGTGCGCGTGCGTGGGGAAATCTCCGGCTTCCGCGGACCGCACTCGTCGGGTCACTGCTATTTCGTGCTCAAGGACGAAGGCGCCAAGATCGAGGCGGTGATCTTTCGGAGCGCGCTCGCGCGCATGCGCATCAAGCCCGAGGAAGGGCTCGAAGTTTTGGTCACCGGGCGGCTCACGACCCGTGCCGGCAAGTCGACCTACCAGATCGTGATCGAGACGCTCGCGCCCGCCGGCGTCGGCGCGCTGATGGCGCTGCTCGAGGAACGCAAGAAGAAGCTCGCCGCCGAGGGCTTGTTCGACGCGGCGCGCAAGCAGCTCTTGCCGTTCTTGCCGGAGCGGATCGGCGTCGTCACCTCGCCGACCGGCGCCGTCATCCGCGACATTTTGCATCGGCTCGGCGACCGCTTCCCGCGCCACGTCATCGTGTGGCCGGTGCGCGTGCAAGGCGACGGCTGCGCCGAGGAGGTCGCCGCCGCCATCATCGGCTTCAACGGACTTCCGCTCGACGGGCCGATGCGCCGGCCCGACCTGCTCATCGTTGCGCGCGGCGGCGGCTCCCTCGAGGATTTGTGGTCGTTCAACGACGAGATCGTGGTGCGCGCGGCGGCGGCGAGCATGATCCCGCTGGTCTCCGCCGTTGGGCACGAGACCGACATGACGCTGATCGACTTCGCCGCCGACGTGCGCGCGCCGACGCCGACCGCGGCCGCCGAACTGGCGGTGCCGGTGCGCGTCGAGCTCGTCGTGCGTGTCGAAGGCCTGGCGCGGCGGTCGCTCGCCTGCTGGCAACGCGGGCAAGAGGCGCGGCGCAGCGAGTTGCGCGCCGCCGCCCGCGCCCTGCCCAGCGCCGAGGACCTGTTGGCGCTGCCGCGCCAACAGCTCGAGCATGCCAGCGCGCGGCTGCCGCGGGCGCTGACCGGCAACGCGCAGATCCATCACGCGCGCTTTGCGCGCGCCGCCGGCCGGCTCGGCCCGCAAATCCTGCGCGCACGCGTCGTGCGCGGGTGCGAACAGGTCGCGGCGCTCGGTGAGCGGGCGAAGCGCGCGGAAACCGTCGGACGGCTGCGCCGGCGGGAGCGGCTGACGGCGACGACCGCGCGGCTCGCCGCCGGCTTGCGCGCGAACGCCGACGCCCATCGCAGCCGCATCGGCCGGCAATGCGAACGCGTCGCCATGCTGTGCGAGCGGGCGCGGCGCGCGGTCGATTCCTCGCTGCGGCAGCGCGCGGGTGCGGTCGAACGTTGCGGCCAATTGCTCAACGCGCTGTCCCATCGCGGCGTGCTCGCGCGCGGTTTCGCGCTGGTGCGCGACGGCGCAGGGCGTCCGCTGCGGAAGGCCGCCGCGGTGAGCGCGGGCATGCGGCTCGATATCGAGTTCTCCGACGGCCATGTCCCGGCCGTGGCGGAAGGCTCGCCCGCCGCGGCCACGGAGCGACCCACGCCTGCGCCGAAGCCGCGCGGCCGCCGCGGCAACGGCAATTCCAGTCAGGGCAACCTGTTCGGCGCGTAACACCGCCGGCCAAGCCGAGCGAACGCGCCAACAATTCCCACCGGGTGGGTTACATGCGCCGCTCGTAGCGACTATGTTGTGGGCTGGCGCCGGAATGAGGGGAGCGACGTTCCGGCAATCCGGCCGCGCTGGAGGCATCAGTGCTCAATCGATCCGATCGTCCGTCCCCGATGGCGGGCGAGGCCGAGCTGAAATATCTCGACGGCGACTTTCGCGTGGTGCGCCCCGGCGCCTTCGTGCGCTGCGCCGTGACCGGCGTGCCGATCCCGCTCGAGGAGCTGAAATATTGGAGCGTCGACCTGCAGGAGCCGTATGTCAGCCCCGAAGCGGTGCTGCAGCGCCACGTCCCCAGCGTCAAACGACGGACAAGCGAGGACAGAGGCCGCTGATCCAGCCTCTGTTCGCTCGTCCCCGCGAAAGCGGGGGCGGAATGAGCGGATGAGAGTCAGGCGGCATGCTCCGCCGTCACCGGGCGAGCGTCTTGCGCGCTTGCGCCACCCTCTCCAGCAGCAGCGATGTGAATCGCGCCTCGTCTTCGAAGACGAGGGCGACAGGCAGCGCCTGGGCGCGGGCGGCGAGCGGTTTCAGCTCCTCCTCGCCGGACAGCCGCATCAGATCTTTTTCTGTCGTCACCAGCACGAGGCCGTCGCGATCGGCCACATCGCACAGGGCCATCGCCTCGGCTCGCGTGTAGCGGTGATGGTCGGCAAAAGCTCGCGTCGCGGCGAGTGCGATGCCGGCGTCAGCGAGCGTCGCGAAAAATTTCTCGGGATCGCCGATGCCGGCAAAAGCGAGCACGCGGCGGCCGGCGAGCCGAGCGATCACGCCTGTCTCCGGCTGCAAGCGCGCTTGGAAGACTGGAATAGTGTGGGCGCGCGCGCTCGCGGCGATGGCCGATGCGCGCACTGAGCTTCCCACCATCACCAACGCGTGGGCGCGTGTGAGCTGCGCGTCGAGCGGCGCCCGTAGCGGACCGGCGGGAATGCCGCGGGCGTTGCCGATGCCGCGCCGAGCGTCCACGACGAGCACGGAAAAATCCTTGACCAGCGACGGATTGTGGAAACCGTCGTCCATGACGATGACGCTCGCGGCATCGGCGAGGCCGGCGCCCTTGACGCGATCGCGCGCCACGATGGTCGGCGCCGTGCGTGCGAGCAAAAGCGGCTCGTCGCCCACATCGCGCGCGTGGTGCCGCGCCGAATCCACCACGAGCGGGCCGCCAAGCGCGCCGCCATAACCGCGGCTGAGGAAGACCGGGCGTTCGCCCGCCGCCGCCAGCATCTGCGCAAGCGCAAGGGCGGTGGGAGTCTTGCCCGCCCCGCCCACGGTAAAATTGCCGACGCAAACGACCGGCACGCCGGCCCGATGGCCGGATCTTGCCAGTCGCGACTGCGCCACCGCGCCATAAACGGTTGCCAACGGCGCGAGCAGAGCGGAAGCGAGCGAGGCCTCGCCCCACCAGAACGCCGGCTCACGCATGGCGCTCGTGCTGTTTGCGACGAAGCTTGGACAGATGCGGTTCGAGCGCGGCAAGCGTGCGTTCGAGCCCGCCGCCGAGCGCGGCAATGCTCGCGCGCCCGGCGGCCACGACCGCGGCGCGCGCGCGCGCGTCCTTGAGCCACGCGCCGGCCCGCCGCGTGAACTCCTCGACATCGTCCACATTTTCGGCGCCGTGCGCCTGGTCGAGGGCGGCGTAGGCTTCGGCAAAATTCCAGACGTTCGGCCCATGCAGAATCGCCGCGCCCAATTTGATCGGCTCGATCGGATTCTGGCCGCCATGGCTCACGAGCGAACCGCCGACGAAGACGATCGGCGCCAGCCGATAGATCAGACCGAGTTCGCCCAACGTATCGGCGACGTAGATGTCGGTATGCACACTCGGCAGTTCCCCGCGCGAGCGCAGTGCCGCCTGGAGATTGGCGGCCTTGGCAAGGTCGAGGATGCCCGCGCCACGCTCGGGGTGACGCGGCGCGATGATCGTGAGCAGCCCGGGGAAAGTGTCGCGCAGCCGCCGGTGCATCTCGATTAACACCGCCTCCTCGCCGGCATGGGTCGAGGCGCCGGCAATGACGGTGCGGTCGCCGATCGCCGAGCGCAACTGCGCCAGCTTGTCGGGATCGGCGGGGGGCTCCGGCACGTCGAACTTGAGATTGCCCGTGGTGACGATGCGCGGCGCCCCGAGCTCGCGGTATCGCTCGGCATGCGCGGTCGATTGCGCGAGGCAGAGATCGAAGCAGCGCAGCAGTGCGCCGATGGTGGCGGGCACGCGCCGCCAGCGGTTGAAGGACCGCTCGGAGACGCGGCCGTTGATCAAGACCAAGGGAATGCCCCGCTCCGCGCTGGTGACGATCAGGTTCGGCCAGAGATCCGATTCGACGAAGAGCGCGAGATCGGGCTGCCAATGATCGAAGAAGCGTTTGACGAAACGCGGCGTGTCGAGAATCACGAACTGATGGATCGCGCCCTTCGGCAGACGTTGTTCGGCGAGATTGGCCGACGTCACGGTGCCCGACGTGCACAAAACGGCGAAACCGTTTTCGGCGACGCGCGCGATCAGCGGGATCACCGAGATAAGCTCGCCGACGCTGGCGCCGTGCACCCACACCAGCGGGCCCGGCGGGCGCGCAATGTCGCTTTCGCCGTAGCGCTCGTTGAGGCGCGCAGGAATCTCTTTTCCCTGCTTCAATCGATGCGACATGAGCGCCGGGGCAAGCGGCGTCGCCGCCGCCGTCAGCAGGCGATAGGCGTGCAGCGTCAGCGGCAAGCCCTCAGCCACGACCGCCGTCCTTCTGCGGCCGATCGGCGAGGGCATAGGCGCGCGCGGTCGCCGCATTGAGCGCGGCCTCGAGCGCGCGCCGCGCGGTTTCGAGCGCCGCGCTGTCGGCATTGGCCGCCACGCGAATGGGCTCGCCGGCAACACCGCCGCCAGGGCCGAACGGAAGGTTGATGGCGGTGCGGTCCCAGTTGTTGAGCTCGAGCCGGCGCCTGGTCGCGATCGCGATCGGATAGATCGGCCGGCCGGATGCGCTCGCAAGCTTGACGACGCCGAGGCCGGCGACCCGCGCAACCTTGGGAATGTCGGCGGTGAGCGCGACGTTGTAGCCCTCCTCAAGCGCGCTCAGCATCTCCTTGAACGCGCTGACGCCGCCTTTGCCGACGAATCCGCCGCCGTGATTCCCAGAACCCCGAATGGCGCCGATACCGAGCCGCTCCGCGGCCACCGCATTGATCTCGCCGTCGCGATGGCGCGAGACCAAGACCTTGGCGCGATGGTGCGCGCGTCGGATGAAAGGCGCGAGGAAATGCTGGCCGTGCCACATGGCGATGATGACCGGCGCGTCGCGCTCGACACGCTCGTAGATGCCTTCCGGCTCGATCGAGAGCCGGGTGGTTTTCCATACCAGACGGAGGTACTCCGCCGCCACGGTCCCGGTGGTCTTCTGGAACGGGCGCGAGCCCACGAGACGCTTGACCCACGACATCGATTGAGCTGCCGAACGTCAGCGCTTCGCCCGGCGATCCGTTTCCGGATCGAGCAGGCGATGCAGATGCACGATGAAGTAGCGCATGTGGGCGTTATCGACGGTTTGCTGCGCTTTCGCTTTCCAAGCAGCATAAGCGGCGGCGTAGTTGGGATAAACACCGACGATATCCAGCTTGCCAAGGTCGCGAAACTCGACGCTGTCCAAGTCGGTGAGTTCGCCGCCGAAGACGAGATGCAGCAACTGTCGCGGCTGACCCTGCACCGGCATCGCTTGCGTCCCTTGATGTCCCCGCTGCGGAACCGTGCCGAAACGGCGCTCGGCCCGCCGTCACAACGCGACGCATCGAGCGTATCGGACGGCGCGGAAACCGCTCGGTCCGATCACGCGAACTCGGAAAGCCGATCGCGAATGAGGTCGAGCAACCGCCCGTGGCGGGCGCGCCCCGCCGCCACCAGCGCGCCGTGGACCGGATCCGGCCGATTGTAGATCAACCTTTCCCCCGTCAAAGTCGTGATCAGGCCGCCGGCTTCGTGCACCAAAAGATCGGCGGCCGCAAGGTCCCAATCGCGGCTGTTCGGGGCGGTGAAGGTACCATCGAGCGCGCCGGTCGCCACGCGCGCAAGCCGCAAGGCGAGCGAGGGAATTCTCGGCACGACGGCGATGCGCGGCTCGATCGCGGCAAGGCTGTCGAGCCGACGCTTGGCGGCGGAAAATTTCGCCGCCGCCAGATGATCGCCGGTGCTAGCGGTTATTGGGCCCCCGTTGAGGGTCGCGCCGCCACCGGCGGTCGCGAGAAACATCTCATCGCTCACCGGCGCGTAAAGCGCGGCAACGATCGGCCGACCAGCCCGCACCAAAGCCGCGGCAATCGACCACTCCGGCAGCCCGGCGAGATAGGCGCGCGTGCCGTCGATCGGGTCGACGACCCACACGTCCTCGCGGCGCAATCGCGCCGGGTCGTCCTCGGTCTCTTCCGACAGCCAGCCGGCGTCACGCAGCGCGATGAGCCGCTCGCGCAACAGCGCATCGACGGCAACATCGGCCTCGCTCACCGGCGAGGAGACGCCTTTGATCCAGCTTGCCGGCTGACGCCGAAAGGTTCGCAGCGCCAGCGCGCCGGCTTCGCGCACGGTCGAGGCGAGACGATCGCGCAAGGCGAGGCGGTCGACGTCATCGGCCGGCAACGGTGAGACCCTCCACGCGCACCGTCGGCGCATTAGTCCCGAAGCGGAACTCCAGATCGTTGGCGGGAGAGAGCGCCTGGAACATGTCGATCAGGTTTCCTGCGATCGTGACTTCGCTCACGGGATAGCTTCGTTTGCCGTTCTCGATCCAGAAACCGGACGCGCCGCGGCTATAGTCGCCGGTGACGTAATTGACGCCGACGCCGATGAGATCGGTGACGTAGAAGCCCTCGGCGATGTCCGCCAGCAAAGCTTCCGGCGTGTCGCCGCCCGCCGCCAGGTGAAGATTGCTCGGTCCCGGCGCCGGCGTCGACGAAACGCCGCGTTGGGCATGACCGGTGGTGACAAATCCGAGCTCGCGCGCGGTGGCGGAATCGAGCAGCCAGGATGCGAGCACGCCGTCGTCCACCAAGGCCATGCGCCTGGTCGCAACACCTTCGGCGTCGAACGGGCGCGAACGCAAGCCGCGCGCGCGGTGCGGGTCATCGATCAGCTGGATGCCCGGCCTGAACAGCCGCTGCCCGAGCTTTTCTTTGAGGAAACTCGTCTTGCGCGCGACCGCGGCGCCGTTGATCGCGCTGGCGAGATGGCTGACGAGAGATCCCGCCACCCGCCGGTCGAATACGACCGGCACGCGCTTGGTCTGCACTTTGCGCGGGTTGAGCCGTTCGACCGCGCGCTCGCCCGCCGTGCGCCCGACCTTGTCCGGCGAGTCGAGATCGGCGCCATGCACCGTGGAGGAATAATCATAATCGCGCTCCATGGCGGTGCCTTGGCCGGCGATGGCGGTCATCGATACGCTCTGGCCCGAACTGAGATAGGCGCCGCGGAAGCCGTCGCTCGTTACCAGCACCATGCCGCCGATGCCGGCGGACGCCGAGGCGCCGGCCGAGGTGGTGACACCGGCGACGCCAAGGCCCGCGCTTTCGGCGCGGCGGGCGCGCGCTTCCAATTCCTCCACCGTCGGAAGATTCGCATCGAGCAGATCGAGGTCGGGAAAGTCGCGCGCCAGCTGCCCACGATCGGCAAGCCCGGCGAACGGATCCTCCGGCGCCGCTTTTGCCATGGCGACGGCGCGTTCCGCGAGCTCTGCGGTATCGGCTTTTATATCGTTCGTCGAAACGACCGCTTGGCGGCGCCCGACAAAGGCGCGCAGCCCCACGTCATCGCCTTCGGAGCGCTCCGATTCCTCGACCGCGCCCTCGCGCACCTCGACCGCAAGCGACACCCCGCGCACGGCGAGCGCGTCGGCGGCATCCGCGCCGGCCCGGCGCGCGGCCGCGACCAGCCGTTCGGCGAGATCGGTCAGCGCGGATTGGTCGAGCAGCGAGGACATGAAGATGATTTACGTTTCGTTTGCAGAGTCGAGGAAACGGCGCAGATGGCGGGGAGCGGCAAGAACTCGTCAAGCATGAGTCGGACTTTGCCGCGGCGAAACGTCGGGTTAACCAGGAACATTAAGCGAATTCGGATCAGTTTGAGTCATATTTGCGGGGACGAGCGGGGAAACGTCATAAGACCGGGACATGCCCGGCAAGGCATCAGCTAAGCTTTGGGGCGTCAAACAACAACCAGTAGGGGCCGAGCCGTGCCAAACGGCTCGGCCCTTCTCCTTCCATGGAAGGCGTCACTGCCGCCGCTCGGGGACCTGGATGAGTTCGGCGAGCTCGTCCTTCGTCAGCGGCGCGGTGATGAACTTGAAATTGACGGCGTCGGCCATCACCTCCTCGATCCCGGAGATCCGATCGGGATCGACCGCGGTTCTTGGCAGGAATGCCTGCAACGCGCGCTTTGCCGTCGCCGGCGATAGCTTGGCGAAGGCGGCGTAGGCCATGAGCCCCTCGGGCGTCGAATAGACCCAGGCGAGCGCGTCACGGTAGCCGCGCATAAAGCGCACGAACACGTCCGGCCGCGCTTTGAGCTCGGTCGCATTGGCGATGATGACGCGGGTCGTCTGCTTGTCGAAGTCCGGCGCGTCAGAGGATTTCATGATCAACCGCGTCTTGCCGGCTTCGAGCTCGGCAACGCCGAACGGCGCGCCGGCCCAACCGACATCGACCTGTCCGCTCATGGTCGCGGTCATGGTGGCGGCGGCATTGCCGGTCGGCACCGGCCGAAAGTCGAGCTTGTAGTGCTTCTGCAGCGCGAGCGCACCGGCGTGGGTGGAGGAGCCGTTGTTGGAATAGGCCACGGTCTTGCCGGCAAGATCCTGCGGGGTCCGAATCGGCGAGTCGGCCGGCACGTACCAGAACACCTGGGAACCACCGGTATAGGAGCCGCCGATGATCCGCACCGGCGCCCCCTTGGCAAAGACGCCGATCGCACCGAGGAAGCCCGAGGCGATGCCGACCTGCGCGCTGTTGGAGATGACCGCCTGCTGGGTCTCGCCGCCGCCATCGGTATAGAAAATGTCGAGTGCGAGGTTGTGCGGTTTGAACAAGCCGGCCTTGTAGCCGACCTCGGTCACGAAGGTTTCGCCGATGCCGCGGCCGCCGACCGCAATCTTGAGCTGATCGTCAGCGCGAGCAGGTTCGACGCAAGCGACGAAGGTTGCGAGCAACGCGACTGCAAATGTGCCACGCCGCACTGGTTCCTCCCGCAGGCTGCAAAGGTCCCGCGGCCTATCCTACAGCCGCACGGGCAAGAGCGCATCGAGGACGAGCCCCGCGAACAGGATCAGCCCGGCATCGCGGTTGGACTTGAACACGACCAGGCAGTTGAGGGGATCGTCGACGTCGAGCCTGACGATCTGCCAGGCGAGGTGCGCGGCAAAGGCGAGTAGCCCGAGCGCGAAGATGAGCCCTGCGCCGGCGCTGAAGCCGGCCCATGCGATCAACACCACTGCAAGCGCGTAGAACAGCGCGAGCATCGGCTTGGTGCGCTCGCGAAAGAGCAGCGCCGTCGATTTGATGCCGATCAGCGCGTCGTCTTCGCGATCCTGGTGGGCGTAAATCGTGTCGTAGCCGATCACCCAGGCTATGGACCCGGCATAGAGCAGCAGCGCGGGGGGATCGAGCCGCGCGAATATCGCCGGCCATCCCATCAGCGCGCCCCAGGAGAAGGCGAGGCCAAGCACGATCTGCGGCCAGTAGGTGATCCGCTTCATGAAAGGATAGATCGCGACGACCGCGAGCGAGGCGAACCCGACATAGATCGTGAAGCGATTGAACTGCAGCAGAACCGCAAGCCCGATGAGCGCTTGCAGCACGAGAAAGGCGGCGGCGGCGGCGACCGACACCTGTCCCGACGGAATCGGGCGCGAACGCGTGCGCTCGACCCGTGCGTCGAGGTCGCGATCGACGATATCGTTCCAGGTGCAGCCCGCCCCGCGCATGGCGAAGGCGCCGATGAAGAAGAGGGTGAGGTGCCAGACATTGACCCCGCGGCCGGCGTGAACTGCGGCGAGGGCGGCGGACCACCAGCACGGCATCAGGAGCAGCCAGGAACCGATTGGCCGGTCGAGGCGCGAGAGCCGCAGGTAGGGACGTAGCCAGGCGGGGGCGAAGCTGTCGACCCAATTGCCGGTCGAATCGGCGACGCGGCCCGCGCCGCCGTTCATTGCCCCAGCGGGCTGCCGGTCAGCGTGTCGAAGGTCGAGGCGCCTTTTTTGCGCGCAGCCGAAGCATCGGGCACCGTGGGCGCGGCGCC
>Ga0306924_10000333_pt1 | contig 39252 bp, 30 predicted proteins | sample sta12Can44000111_FD_203756 | JGI IMG/M metagenome (GOLD analysis project Ga0306924, IMG submission 203756) | Lab enrichment of tropical soil microbial communities from Luquillo Experimental Forest, Puerto Rico - statanox.12C.anox.44.000.111 (v2)... | ecosystem: Environmental > Terrestrial >... | reverse complement strand
CACGATGCGTACCGTACTGTTCCTCATTGCCGGCAAGCTCGACTTCACCCGCATCAACCCTCACGCCGCCTGACCCACACCAAATTCAATAGAGCCATTTTTTCCAGCCGCCTCGTCATTGGTGGCTAATCACCTCGAGCGCGTCATCGCTTGGGACAGAATTTCTGCAACTTCTGGATGATGGGACGCCGTAGCAGTTTGTTCCGGCGTCTGCTCGTACATATTTCTCAGGGTGAGATTGGCCCCATTGGTGATGAGTAGAGTGGCAGCTTCTTTGGAACCAGCCTCCGCCGCATGGTGTAATGGGGTAAAACCAGTCCGATTTGCCGAATTTATATTTGCCCCTGCATCGAGCAAGGCTCTAATCATGGCGGTGTCGTTTCTCACTGCCGCCCAGTTAAGGGGCCGTCGCCCGTTCGGGTTCGCGCGGGTGTCCAGCCCATTTACATCAGCCCCCGCCTTAATCGAGATGATGGCTTCGGTGACATTACCTGCAATGACCGCATCCCATAACGCAATCTGTTGATGTGAGATAGCTGGGACGGCCGAGGGTGATTGAGAGAATCTCATCGCCGGCCAAACCCACCAGGCGATGGCGGCAATCACCAGCGCCATCACCGCGGCCGTTGCCGTTGTCACAGGGGCGATACGCAGCCGCCTCGGCACCAGGGCGGACACACTTGTTTCCGGCAGTTCGGCCACCGCTTCAGGGCGCAAAGGGAAAACCCGCACCGACCGAGCGATATTCTTGACGCTCTGTTCCCCCTTGTCCTCGAACGGATAAGGGAGCTTGTCTCTGATCTGGTCTCGCACCACTCGCGAGATGCAGATCCCGCCAGGCTCCGCCAATGCCTCCAGGCGCGCCGCTACGTTGCCCCATCACCGTAGATATCCTCCTCTTCGGCGATCACGTCTCCGAGGTTGATCCCCACCCGGAAGGTGATGCGCCCGTCCTCGACCGTTTCGGCGTTGCGGTCGGCCATTGCCCGCTGTATTTCGGCGGCGCAGCGGACCGCATCGACTACGCTGGAGAACTCGGCGAGCATTCCATCGCCGGTGTTTTTTACGATGCGCCCACGATGCTCCTTGATCTTCGGATCGACGAGATCGCGGAGATGTCCTCTCAACCGTTCGTGCGTGCCCTCCTCATCTGCCCCCATCAGCCGGGAATAGCCCGCCACATCGGCGGCGAGGATTGCGGCGAGACGGCGAGTAGAGGCCATGGCCGGGGCAGTCCACCTTGTTCGAAGAGATCGGGTTCCCTTAACTATATCACGAATGGCACGTCACGACATATGCCCGGCGAACCGCCCCCGCGCCGTGAAGGCCCCTGGACCAACGCAGGCGCCTGATCGCAGGACTCCGGGGGTGGGGGCGTGAGGCGCGTATTGATCGACGCCGTTGGCGGCTCGTTGGAAACTCGATCTTGCGCAGCTTATTTGAACTCAATGATCTTGTCGGCGCCTCACATTAACGAAAACTCAGCAATCATATCAGACATTCACGAATCGGATGCGCTAACGACGCAGGCAATTGTGAGGAAAGTGTCATGTCTGATGTTTCCACCGATTTCAAAGATCAACCCAAGCCGCAACGCGAACCGACGAAACTGGAATGCGGCCTGCTTGGCGCGCTGTGTGCGACGATCATTCTGGCAGTGCTGTTTTGGATGCTTTTTCAGTTTTCCGTCCTGCAATTTATGATTCAAATCCGCTGATCGATAAATGGGCACCGAAACCGCACTGCCATCACCGAGTGCCCGCCGGGGTGACGGCCGGTCGCATGGCCGGCGCTGATGCTTGGCGATCGTTTTGTCCCGCCCCGCACGGAGAGGGGCGCCTGCCAACAATTCGTTGAGTAGTGCGTGGGAAGATTCGTCCGGGGCGGTTCCCCCTATACGATCCGCCCATCCCAGGCGTGGCTCAGCCGCGGAGCCGGGAGAAGAAGTGGCGTCAGTTTGGGGGATATCGACGACGCCACTTCCCTATTCGGGCTTGGCCGGCACCCCTAGCCCGGCCCCAATCCTACACGCTCCGGTCAATAAGTTACACGCACAAGACCCAATCTGACCACCATCGGCATGGTTGCATCGACGAAATGGTAGAAAAGCCTTTGTTTTGTGGATTATTAGCTACCATGCCGCAGCCGCAAACGAACGCGGCGCGGCGGCCTTTTTTCATTTCTCGGATTGCGGCATCCTTGTCCGCGGCCAGCCGGGCAGTGTCCGCACCAGCTTGTGGAACTCATCGCAGGCGCTACGCATCGGATAGCGCAACAGCACAGTCAGGAAAGGAGCGGCGCCGGGTCTGGTGGGAGAGATCCCGACGCCGCCCTGCACAAGGGGGTTGGACCGCTAGGAGAACGCCAAACCCAGTTTAATCCTACCCGCGTCCGGTCAGCGAAACGTCAGTCAGGGTAGCCACGCTCGATCTCGCCTCTCCGCCCGCTAGATCAGGAACTGACGACTCGGACCCGCAGGAATCAGGGCGCGCGGTTCCTCATGGCTCGATCTTGGGGAAAGCCCCCTTTACCTAAGCTAAGTTCCCTCGGGCCGAGCGGTACACCCGGCTGATCGAGCGCCTTCCCGCCCGTACCCTCCCCGCGAGGGGGAGGGCTGGTGTGAGGGCCAAGCTCTGGAGCCGTTTACCAGAGTAGGCAAGCATTGTTATATGCGGCCTTCGCTTCGATAGAATAATTGTTCACAGCAGTATTTACGGCTGCTCTCCAAGCTTCCCAATTCTGGTAGCGAGCACCTGAGTCAGTATAAAAGTAACCCGGAAAATATTCTTTTGGAAAATGTCTGCCATCCGTGTAGACAACCTTGACGAAAGACATATTTTCGTGCGCAAAGGCGTCGTTCGCTTTAATTATTTCGCTCTGGTACTTATCCATGAGACCAGAGATTTTTTGATTGTATACATCTCGAGTATCACATGCCGAAGCGCCGAAGGAAGTGACCCCTGAAGCGAGAACGAGAGACGCGAAGATAGCTGATCGCATAAGTAAACCCCTTTCGAGTTTGACTGACTTCCCCCACCCGGAAATGCTACGCGTTGATGGTCAAAAAAGTGTCCTTCAGCGACTTGGCCCCCCGGCGAAGCTATCACTTTTACCTAATGTTCGATCTCCTTAAATTTAGCTAAATACGGAACTATTACTGTTGGTATGTTGTAATCTAACTTTAACTTTTGCGCAGCGGGATGCTTACACTGACCTGCTCTCGGGCCGCCACTTGATCGCGGAAACGGGAGGTTGCCGTACGGGCCTCCCTGTCGGCCGGGACAGGCATTCGGAAAACGGGGCGTCTAGTGGGGACCGGCAACGCGACCGTCACCCGGATCGCGGCCGAGATACAAGCCGGCGTAGGTGTCGATAAGGGTAGTTTATCAAAACACACGGTTGTGCTTCACTAAACGTGGTTAAGGCTCGGCGACGGAATTATCTCCGCTCGCGTGATGTTGTGAGGTAATGACCCTTTCAACAGGAATGCCGATCAAGCCCAAGTCAGCCCCTGTTGGGGATCGCTCATGTAGCGGCGATAGCCTCTCGGCGGCCGCGCGGCCGCATTATTGATCGGCAGCAGCCAGGTCATGACCGAGGAGAGAGCCTGCCATTACGCCAAAGTCCTTGCGCGAGGCATGGGCGTAACCTTCTATGTGGTGCGCAGCCGCGCGGGCCGCTTCCTGGCGGTGCAAATACCATCTGACGACTGCGAAATCCTCGCGAAGGTCACGCCGCCACGCAGCGTGCACCAGAGCCTGCATTTCCGGGTCCCGGCTTTGGTTGCGCCAGCGGAGAGGTGAGAGCGCGGAAGGTTTTGCGCCAGTGACATCTTGTTGACCCGCGGCGGTATAGGATTGAACCCGGCTTGGCGTGCCGGCCGAGCCCGCGTGGGGATCGGTGTCGGGATGTCCCCCCAACCGACGCCGATCCTTCCCCCGCTGCGCGCGCCGTGTTGCGCCACCGAACGGTTCCGGCTGCGGTGGCGGACCGTGTTGCGTTGCCAACTGGCTTTGACGACCGGCCATATGACGATCTTGTCGGCCGATCGCTGAACGGACATCCAGTCGAGATAACAAGTGCGCTGGGGCACGAGCCTCGAATGACTAATGAAATTGGGGCCGGCGTTCTACGACCCAACAGACATCACCAAACGCCGCGCGTCGGGAGAGGTTTCTTTGCTGAACCTTACAGCTTGTTGGCTGTCTTGCTGAAGGTGCCGCTGAGATTGGTGCCGAGTGTTCCCATGATGCTTATGGCAGCGACTGCGATAAGCGCCGCAATCAGTGCGTACTCGATTGCGGCGACGCCGAATTTGTCATTGATCAGCTTCCAAAAGAACGCACGCATCGGGTTCTCCTGTTGGTTCAACCATATCTAGGCGGCAAAGAAGAAGTAGATGTTAAGCTAACTGGGTAGCTGCGCATAAATTCGTTCAAAATCTCAAAGAATGACTGACATGGGCCGCGATCGTTCTGGCAGTGCTGTTTTGGATGGCTTTTCAGTTTTCCGTCCTGCAGTGATGATTCAAATCCGCTGATCGATAAAGGGGCACCGAAACCGCATTGCCATCACCGAGTGCCCGCCGGGTGACGGCTGGTCTCATGGCCGGCGCTGATGCTTGGCGATCGTTTTGTCCCGCTCCGCGCCCGACAGGTGCCACGTCCCGGCCGGCCTGCTGGGGCGAGAGGACGCCCTCTGACCACGGGAACCCTTCGCTGGGCTCGTCCCCCTAGTTCGGTCGCTCGGCGCTTCAGGATTTTTCAGCCGCAATTCGCTTAGGTTCTCTCTTGGAGGCAGAAATGCGCGCACTGCTCCTCGCAATCGTCGGCGGTCTAACTTTGGCAGCATCGGCTCGACGACCCCGAGCCCCGTCTCATGCTCCGGCAAACCGACCAAGCGCGATCCGACTTCGAGGCGATTCTGGACGAACTAACCTTTTTTGAGCGAACAGCTCGGCCGCCGACCCGTGCCCACGCACGTTATCTTTGGCTGCCATACTCCCGATGGAGCTGGCCGATGACGTCGAGGATGCTACGGGATGCGTTCACGCTGATCGCGCAAGTCCCTCCGAGGCCTTGGCTAACGGTCCGCACCCAGCCGGCGGGTAATTCGCTGAACCCGGAGCGGCCGGAATAGAACCCGTCGAGCCATAATATTGCGAGCCCCGCGGTTCGCTTGTCTCCGGCCATCAAAGCTTTAAACTCTTGGCAGGTCATCGTCGATGAGACTGGCTGATTGAGCGGCTGAGCATCGCCCGGTTGCAGTGTAGGCGCCTCAGCCGCGGTGGGTGCTTGCGCCATGCACCCGCACGCGACGCTGCAAACGAAAGCGGCTAGCCAGCCGCTGCGCGCAACCTTTTTCATCGAACGACCCCCCTCGGTAGGCACCGCCCCACACTATCACCACCCGATGCTGCAGCCGCAGACGTTTCGAACCGCCATGATTTCATCCCCTGAGGCCCCGCGTGCCGATCTCCGGCGGCGCCGCACCGGCGGGGTCATCGACGGCCGACCGCCCAAAGCGCTATATTTGCCGTGACTATCCCGCGCGACCTTACCGATGACGAGAAGCTCGCCCTGGCGGCCCTTCTCAAGCGGACAATCGAAAACGACCGCTACCCGCTGTCCCCGCGACGTCGCCCACTCAAGGCGATACCGGCGAAGCTAGAACCCCTGCGACCTGTTGCTGAGCCCTATCCCGCGGCGAAGCAATATAAGTCGCCGCGAGCCATCCGCACCGAAAGGCGGGGCAGCAGGTGAAGTCGAAGCCCAGCCCACCAATGACCCTTGGCAACAAAGCGAACGTCGAGCCGCGGCGCATCGCGAGGGACTGACGGGGCGAACGCCCCACCACATTCTCGCTCGTGCCTTGTCGAACGTACCGGCGACGTTAGCAGACATCATGCGTCGCGCCGCTGATCTTGGCTGCGCCAAAGGCACCGAGACGCTGGGGCTTTTGCAGCACGGTTGGAATGTGCTCGCCCGCGACCGGGAGAAGGACGCCATCACTTCGCTGGAACGTAAGGTCAGACCCGAGCGCAGGACACGTTTGCGAACGCGCATCGCGGCATTCGGCGAGATCGAGTCACCGCCACTCGACCTTTTATTCGCCCGTTTCAGCCTACCTTTCTGCCGATCGGCCGGCGTCTCCGGGAGGGGGCCGGCCAGGGCGTCTAGGATGCGCAAGCTGGCCAGCGTCACGAGATAATCGAGCTGGTCGGCGACGCGCCAGAAGAGGCGCTCTAACCGTCCGTCAGTCATCGCGCGCACTCCCACCGCCTGACTTCGACACAGTCTGCGAAATATGCCGCTATCGCCACCTCAGCGAGCGAGCGCGCCTCTGCTCGGTTCTGAGCCCGCCCTTCTGCAACCGGCTCCACCTGTCCCAGCACCGCGACTGTCCACCGAAAGCGGTCCTCACCGGGCGCCCTGGTGTCGCGGAGGGCGCAACGGACACTACGTTCTGGACTGACCATCAGATCGGCGCTCGGGCTAATGGGCTGCCAGCGGGGCGTCTCGGGGACGGGTCCGCTCCGTTGCCGGTTGCGAAGTTCCTCAGAGAACTGCCGAAGCCTTTCGGCGCAGCCGTCCGGTACGATCAGCGTCACCTTGGACAGCCCTTGCGCTCGCAGGGATCGGGATGGGGGCCGGCCCCGGCGCATCAGTACACTGCCGCGGAAGTACCCCGGCGCCAGTCCTCGCGCTGCTCGAACCGAACCGAGACGGCGAGGCGTTCGCGCCAATGGCCCGCATACGCCGCCGCGAGAGCCGGGGATGAGACGAGGTTCAGGTCTTCGGAGTTCGGCGCCGCACTGCGCGTCCAATTCATGGAGCCCGTGACAGCGCCGTCGATAAGCATCGTCTTGGCGTGCGCGATCCGTATCTGATCGTCGATCCAGATCGGCACGCCGGCCGCGGCCAGTGGGTCGATCCCGCTTGCGCCCTCGCAAGGCGTGGTATTGTCCGCGATCAGCCGCACATCAACTCCGCGGTCCTTGGCGCGGACCAGCGCCTCGACGATGCCGGAGCCAGTCATTAGGCCATAGGCGGCCACCAAGATCTCGCGCTCAGCGTTGTCAATCGCGCGGACCGCGAAGCCAGTGCAGTCTTCCTCGGGGGCGAAACAAACCGCGATGGCCGCGCCCGAGACCACCGTGGAGACCGGCAGGGTGGGGGCCAACGCGGCGAGGGCCAGCGGCAGAGGGACAGAGAACACTCAAAAAGTTATGCTATATAAAAGCTAGCTCTCCCTTACCGTGATCATCAAATCGGCGAGACCGCTCACGCTGCTGTCGGCTCCGGGGCATCTGTAGGGCTCTATGCGAGCCGGCGTGTTCGCTGGAGCCGGGTGAATACTTACTAGGTACGAGCACGACCGTACGGGTAGAGGTAGCGCTCGCTACATCTTGTGCCCAGGGACATCTAGTAAAGAACGGGACGGTCGAGTATTTTCGAGGATCTTCAGTAGGGCGGTGGGCCACGATAGACGGCCGTGCGTTTCGACACCATTTGGCAAAGCTATTCCTAACTTGCCGCGACTTCAAAAACCCTTGTCATATTGGGGCTTATCCGACACCGACCGGGTTTGGCGCGTTGGTCGAAGACACAACATCTAGTTTGGGCCTGTGCGCCTGTTCTGAGGAACTCGGCGGCCAAACTGTCGGGATCGCCATGCCCCAATCCTCAGCGGTGCGTCCGTTCTCAAAACGATAGATTGACATGATCGATTGTTCATAAGGTTTGCCGTTGTCGTAGGTTCCGGTCAGCTGCCAGCGCACGGCAACTCGATCGCCCTCCTCGATCATATCGAGGGCTTCTACGTTCATAGGCTTCTTCAGCTTTTCTCCTCGACCTGCCGCGGGCATTTGGCGGGCCCCCTCATGTCCCACCGGCAGAGCCGGCTTGCCCGGCTCGTGCAGCCGGAAGTCCCCGGTGAACCAATCGCTGATGCGGTGTGGACCGGCTAGTGTGCAAATCATACGCTTGGTACCCGGTTCGGAGGGCGGCTCGCGACCCTTTCCGGACGTTCCACTCCTGGGACGATGGAACTTTCTAGAATTATTGTTTCTTCAGATGCCAATGATGCTCGCAAGGGGGATTGGTACCATAATTGGTGACATCAGCCTCTATAACGTCTCCGACTATACGGCCATGATAATGGCCTCTTTTGAAAAACGAGTGGGTGGAAATGCGCGATCCAGCCCTTCCTCGCTGTCGAACGCATGGTGGAACGGGTGCTGGGGCGCTGACCCTTGTCAAGCCCCTGCCGCCGAAGGCGGTGGCCCGAAGGCCAGGCTTTACAAGGGCCAAGCGTCCCCGGCCACAATCGCCACCGGCGGACCGATGGGCTGCAGTTCAAGACCATGCGCTCGCGCCCAGCGTCTCGGCGGGCACCGCGTCACCCACTCGAAATTCAATAGAGCCATTTTAGCGAAATTAATATTCCATCGGAGGAGCGGAAGAAGGTGCTTAGCCTGCTAGATCAGCACAACCTTAATGCCTTCTCTCTATTCGGCTCGGAACAAAGTCTTATGGAGACGATGCGAAGGAGGAGGCTTGAGTCGTAACGAACTATATCCATCCCCGGGACGGGTCAAACATCGTGACTGCCGCAGCGCCCCTCTACAAATATGTGGACATTGCCGGGTTGAAGCGGATTCTGGCCGGCTCCATCCGGTTCACGCAGCCGAGCGCCTTCAACGATCCGTTCGAGCTGCTGCCGGAAGTCGTGGTCCCCAATGATGCCACGGAGAGGCAACTCAGCTTTCCGTTCGATGTCCTCGCCCAGCGCCGCCACCCGCCGCCGGGCGCGCTGGATGCTGTACCGGACGGATGTCAGGCGAGCGATACGATGTCACGCGACATTGTTCAGCAGCTCAACGGCCTGATCGGCATTCTCTGCCTGTCGCGGGTCGATGACTCGCTCCTGATGTGGTCGCACTACGCCGACCAATATGCCGGCGCTGTGGTCGAATTTGACGGCGGCCATGAATTCTTCTCCGGCCAGGTCGATGTCGAATACCGGCCGATGCGGCCAATGCGCGATGTGAGCGCCTATGTCTCGCCGCCGGAACCGATCCCAGTCGCCGAACTCTGCGCGAAGTCCGAGCAATGGAAATACGAGCGGGAAGTCCGGGTCATCCGCAGCCTCGCCGATTGCGAGGATCGAGGCCCCGGTCCGCGCGGGTTTAGGGTCTACACGCAGCACCTCCCGCAAGCGTGCATCAAGTCCGTCACGCTCGGCGAGCGGACGCCGGTCCCCGAACAGCGAGCGATTTATGACGCCGTGAAAGAGACCCGGATCACCCTCGCGCTCGCCGCCATCGACCATCGCGGCTATGCGTTCCGGCGCGAGCTGATCAAACTGGCCGCGCCGGCTTCCGAAGTCGGCCCCTGTCTCTCGCCACGCACGGCCCACATCTTCAGCCACCGGACGACGCCGCTCGGCGAAATTGCGCGTCACCTGATCGCCAACCATCCGATGAGCAAAACGGTCAATAAGCCTGTGTGAACGGTTCCCCCACCTGCACTCCGCAACGGCGTTAGTTTCCAGAATGCCGGTTATGCGTCAAAATTTTGTGGATCACGGATAGAAACCTACCGGCCGTGCTGGGCAGGGATCCCACGCTCCTCGGGTTGTGCTGGATGACGGTGCACCTCACTCTAAGGACTGCGCCTTTGCTTTGAAGAGTGCGGCTGCCCTTGCCGCCTCGAAATGTGCCGGCAGTTCCGTTGGCGATCAGATCGTGCGACTGTCTACCCGCCTTAGCCCTACCGCTGATCTCCGTTGTTGGCGCACCGTCCCGCGTGAACACCAACGACATGAACTCCCCGACATCGGTCCAAACGGCGGGCTCGGGCCATAAGGGCAGGCGACGGGTGCCATTCGACGTCAGCCATTTCCTTCCTATACGCCTATAGGTAGCTGCTCGCGATCATCGGAGGCCCTTTTCACACGACGCTCTCGACCAGCGCATCGAGCGCTAGATCGCCGGTCGGACCGCGGACTTGCTTGGACGGCGCATCACCATTTTCGGATCGCGCCTTACGAGCAGCATACGGGGACCACGGGCCGCCTTGAGCTCGGCTTGCAAGCCAACATCGCGGGAGAGACTCAGTCGCCGACTGCTCTAGCTAGCTAGCCGGCTGCGGAAAAATTCGGTTGTCATTTTGGGGCGGCCCTTCTGCGCTCGGGCGCCGGAATGACGGCGATCCGCGCGTTTTTCAACAGCCTGCTTTAGCGGTGTCCGCCGCCCCCACCATGTCCAAAGCCGCCGCCGAAGCCGCCACCGCCGGCGTGAGCGAAGCCTGCGCCATGCCAGATGCCGCCGCCGAAATCATGGGTGAAGCCGCCGCCCATACCGTGAGCGAAGCCGTGGCCAAAATCGCGATGCGGGCCCGCATAATAAGATCCGTAGCCCCCGTAATAGGGTGAATATCCGTAATCATAGGGCTCGTAGGCGTAACCCGGCACGGTGCAACCATAGGCGGGATCGTATACGTAACCCGCAGGACAGCTGTAGTCGTCGGAATAAGACTGCGCTGCAGCCGGTTGGGATCCGCTCAACGCAGCCGCGGCCAATCCGATGCCGCTCATTACTATGATCGCTTTGAGAGAAAGTTTGCTGCGGTTCATCGCAGCCTCTTCGGGGACTAACCCCACTCGTTGTTTAGACTCATTAAAAAGTGGGGGACCGGCCGAGCACCGGCAATGGCTCGAGATGCCGCATGAAGCATGCCAGCCCTGCGGCCTCGACCGGTTCGCTGTGCTGAACATCGCTCTGTTCCCCGCGGCCGGGACCAGGCTTCAGGAACGGCTTCGCCCATGGCACTGGCCGCGAGTTCGTGCCCCGTTGTGGTCACCCCCTCACCAATGGCTTTGGTCACGGCCTCGTGCAAAGCGGCGGGTTTGGCCGCCGGTGAGGAACCCTGCCGGGTCCGGGCCCCTGGTCAGCGGACCGCTCCGGCTGCCTCGCCGCTCCGCGGGCGGCGGCTTGTGTCGATCGCCGCGTATTGGCGCTCTGTCTCTGATCTCTTGTCGGCGGGGGAGTTTCCGCCTATATAGAAGTGTTTTCACAATTTGTCAATACGGCAATATGGGTATCATATAAAGACTCCCACCCTGTTCGCACCCTGATAGGTCGATTCCGCCCCCCTGATCGGCGAAAATACGCCCCTGCTCGTCCGCATCGGTAACCGGCTCGTAAGCCTCTGATCCAGAACGCTTTATCGTGGATATACGGGTCGAATGTCAGCTTGGAATCTAAGATCCGCCCTGTTTCCGGGGTTTTACAGGGGTCGGCGGCTCCCTGGGAAGGGGCTGGGGCGCGGTAGACGCGGCGACCTGTGCCGGCGCTTACTCCGCTTACGCCGCTTTCAGCCCGCCATAGATGCCGCTCTCGAATTCGCCGTAGAGAGCGACGGCTTTATGGTCGGCGAAGGGCAGGATCTGGGTCAGAAACACACCGGCGATCCGCTTCTGCGGATCGAGCCAATAATAGGTGTTGTAGATCCCAGCCCAGGTGACGCTGCCGGCGCTGCGGCCGTTGGGCCCCGGCTGCGGGGTCAGCATGTAGCCGAGCCCCCATTTGCAAACCATGCCGGGGAAGAAGTCGACGTCGTTCGAGCGCTCCGGGTTCGCCGTCTTCAAAATTCCGGCCCTGATGTCTCCGATCTGGTTCTGCCCCATCAATGCCACGGTCTGCGGCCGCAACAGCTGGGCGCCGTTGAAGCGGCCCTGATGCATCAGCATCTGTAGGAACACCAGGTAATCCCGCCCGGTCGAATAGAGACCGCCACCCCCGCTCCAGAACTCGCGCCAGGGGGGATCCTTTGGCTCGCTCGGCTCGAGGGATCCGTCCTCCTTGCGCTGGTGCACGGCGACCAAGCGCGACCTCTGCGCGGCGGAGATCACGTAATCGGTATCCGACATGCCGAGCGGCGCGAAGATGTGCTGGCGAAAATAGACCTCGAGCGGCAACCCGCTGACCGCTTCGACGGTACGGCCGACCCAATCGAGGTTGATGCCGTACTCCCAGCGCTCACCCGGGTCGAAGACCAGAGGCAGCCGTAGCGAGGCGAGTTTGCCGGTGGTCCCCGAGGGCGTTCCTGACGCCTTGACATAGCGGATCAGCTGCGGATCCCAGACTTCATAGCCGAAGCCGGCCGTGTGGGTAAGAAGATGCCGCAAGGTGATCGGCCGTTTGGCCGGCCGCAGACGCGGCGCACCCGCATCGTCGAACCCATCCAGGACCTGCGGTGCGGAGAGCTCCGGCAAGACGTTGCCGATCGGCTGATCGAGCTGCAATTTGCCTTGCTCGACGAGCTGCATCGCGGCGACCGAGGTCACCGCCTTTGTCATCGAGGCGAGCCTGAAGATCGTGTCGAGCGTCATCGCAGGGCCCTGCGCGAGATCGCGCGTACCGAATGCGCCCTCATAGATGACGCCCCTGTCGTTGGCCGCCACCGCGACGACCCCCGGCACCTCCTTTGCGTCGGCGGCGCGGCGCAGCACCGCGTCGATCTGGCGCGATTGGCCGGCACCACCCTGCGCGGCCGCATGCCGGATGACGGCGCCGACCGAAGCGGTAGCGGTCAGCGCCGCCGTCCCCTTGAGAATTTCGCGGCGTGTTTGTTGTCTGATAGTCATAGCGTTTCCTCTTTCTTTGTTATCTCCGGCGCGGAGAAGCGTCCTTCGCCAGTTGCGAGGTGATGTCGGCAAACGTGACCTTCAGCGAGGTCCTGACGTCGATCACGGTCGGCTGGCGTGCGGCGAGCGCGTCGCGTAATGCCGGGGCCAAGGCCCCGGGGTCTTCGACCCGGACACCCCGGCAGCCCAACGCCCGGGCGATCGCGGCGTGGTCCCAATCGTTGAACTCGGCGGCGAACGGGCCCGAGCCGTGCAATACCCAGCCGAGCGCGTTGTTGTTGAAGACGACAGTGATGATCGGGATGTCCTGCTCGACCGCGGTCATCAGCCCGTTCATCGTCATCGCAAAGCCGCCATCGCCGACGACCGCGACGACCGGCCGGTCGGGGTGCACGAGCTTGGCACCGAGGGCGGCCGGAATGCCAAAGCCCATCGGCCCGGAGCCCGCGGCCTGCAGAAAGCCCTCGGCACTCTTGGTCTGGTAGAAATGCGTCATCATGATGCGGTTTTCGCCGGCGTCGCAGGTCACGATCGCATCCTCCGGCAACCCGCGCTGCAACTCGCCGATGACCCGCTGCGGCAGGATCGGCACATCGTCGGCGAAGTAGGCGCGGTCGTTGAAATAACCGTGCCGTTCCCGGTGAGCGGCGACGCGCCGCTCCGCCTGCTGCCGGCGTCCCGTCGCAGACGACCCGACCGCCTCGATCAGCTGGTCGAGGACCACCGCGGCATCGCCGACCAGCACGTGCTCGGCCGGATAATTCCATGACGCATTGCGCGGCTCGATGTCGATCTGGATAAAGGTCTGGCGCACCGGATCAAGCAACGCCCGGTTCTCCCACGCCGTGTCGCTCGGCGACAATTTCGAGCCGACGACCAGCACGAGATCGGCCTCGGCGACGCAGGCGTTCCCCGCTTCGGTGCCGAAAGTGCCGAACACCCCGAGCGCCAGCGGATGGGTCTCGGCGAAGCAGCCCTTGCCCGCGGCGGTAGTCGCCACCGGCAGGCCGGCGGTTTCGACGAGACGGCGAAGCTGATCATAGGCCTGCGCGATGCGCACACCGTTGCCAGCGATCAGCACCGGTTTTTGCGCCGAGAGAATTGCTTTGGCGGCGGCCTCGACCCGCGCCGGTTCGGCGGGCGGCGGCGCCGGCGGCAGGTAGTGACGCGTCGGGTAGAGTACCGGCTGCGAATCCGGAGTGACCGAGCCGGCCAGCGAGTCGTGGGCGTAGAGCACGGCGACCGGTCCCGGCTGACCGGCGAGCGCATGCTTGATTGCGAGCTGGGTCGCCTGCACCGCGCCGATCGGGTCGTGCGCCTGCATGACGTGCTTGGTGACGCCGCTAAAGGCGCGCCGCGCGTCCCAGCTCCCCCAATCCCCGGTCGCCTGCTGGTAGGGTGCATGCAAGGTAAAGCGCGGCGCATCGCTAAAGTCGGTCAGCAATAGCATCGGCGAGCTCGACAGATAGGCTTCGATCGTGCCGAGCAGCCCGTTGCCGAGCACCCAGGGACCCTGTCCCAGCAGGACGCCCGGTCGCCGCGTCAGCCGGCCGTAGATTTCGGCCATGACCCCGCCTAGCGACTCCTCACGCACCAGCACGGTGCGGATCGAGTTCTGATATTTGCTGAGCCCGGACACGATCCGCCCGGTATGGCCCCCGGAGATCCCGAAGACCATCTCGATCCCGGCCTCTTCGAGAACCCGGGCGACGAGCGCGCTCGCCGGCATTTCTTCCGTCAGCATCTGCTTGATGGTCATCGTCGCATCCTCCCTCCACGCATGAATGGCGAAGCTTGCCTCGTCCCTCGACTTAAGACAACGGCTCCCAACTTGTGTAGGACATCCCCGCGCGTCTATCACTCTCGGGTCTGCGGTCTAAAGGCCGGTACGACAACGCCGAGGAGGGACGCATGCCGATACTCAACATCCGGGACGGCGAGATCTATTACGAGGTGCACGGAAGCGGCTTTCCGCTGATGGTCTTCGCACCGGGCGGGCTGCGCTCGGAACTCGCGTTCTGGCGGCATAGCCCGACGAACCCCTCGGCTCCCGCCCCGTGGATGGATCCGATGGCCGTACTGGGCAAGAAATATCGGGTCGTCGCGATGGACCAGCGCAATGCCGGTCGCTCGCGCGCGCCCATCTTTGCCAGCGATGACTGGCACATCTACGCCGCCGATCACCTGGCGCTTGCGAACCATCTCGGGCTCGACCGGTTTCACGTCATGGGCGGCTGCATTGGCGCCTCGTTCTGCCTGACTTTGTGCGAGCTCGCACCGAGCCGCATCACGGCGGCTGTATTGCAGAATCCGATCGGCCACGCCGACAATCGCGACGTCTTCGCGAATTTGGTGCAGACTTGGGCGAAGGGCATCCGCGAACGGCGCCCCGACAGCGAAGAGCACGTCCTGAACAACTTTGGCGACAACATGTTCGGCGGCGACTTTGTATTCAGCGTCCACCGCGAATTCGTGCGCCAGTGCAAAACTCCGCTGCTCGTCATGCCGGGCGACGACCCGCCGCACCCGAAAGTGATCGGCGAGGCGATCATCGAGCTGGCGCCCAATGTCGAGGCATTGCGCCAATGGAAGGGCCCCGAGTACCTGGAGACTGCGATCGAGCGCGTCACAACCTTCCTGGAGCGCCACACGCCGCGGTAGGAGGGTGCGATGGCTGACCTCCATGCAGACTACGCGATCGTCGGCGCCGGATCGGCCGGCTGCGTCGTCGCCGACCGCCTGAGCGAAGGCGGGGCGCAGGTCGTTTTGCTCGAGGCGGGCCCGACCGACTGGCACCCGATGATCCACATCCCCGCCGGCGCCCTGCACTTGCGGGCCAATCCGCTCGTCAACTGGAATTACTATGCGGAACCCGAAGCGGAGATCGGCAACCGTTCATTGCATTGGCCGCGCGGCCGGGTATTGGGCGGCACCAGCTCGATCAACGGTATGCTTTATGTCCGCGGCAACCCGGCCGACTATGATGGCTGGGCGCAGATGGGCTGCCGCGGTTGGAGCTATGCCGACGTCCTGCCCTATTTCAAGAAATCCGAACATTACGCGCCGGGCGACACACAATACCGCGGCAAGAGCGGTCCGCTCCTGGTCGAAGACTATCGAACCATCCTGCCGCTGACCCATCGCTTTGTCGAAGCCGCACAGCAGGCCGGCTTCCCGCTGACCCGCGACTACAACGGCGCGGTGCAGGAAGGGGTCGGCTATTCCCAAATGACCCGCAACGGCCGGTTTCGCGGGTCGACGGCACGCACCTTCCTCGCCGGGGCACGGCGGCGGCCAAATCTGCGGGTCGTGACCAAGGCAGTGGCGACGCGGCTGCTATTCGACGGCAGCCGCTGCACCGGGGTCGCTTTCCGGCAAAACGGGGCGGACAATCGGGCATTGGCGGCACGTGAGGTCGTCGTTTCGGGCGGCACCGTCAATTCGCCGCACCTCTTGCAGATCTCGGGCATCGGACCCGCCGCTCATCTGCAGTCGATCGGCGTTGTGGTGACTCACGATCTGCCGGGGGTCGGCGCCAATCTCTCCGACCACTTCGCCGCCCGGATCACGCACCGGGTCAAGGATGAGGTTTCGGTCAACCAACTGGCGCGCGGCCTCAGGCTGGCTGGCGAGATCGGGCGGTTTGCCGTGACCGGACGCGGCGCCCTGACCTTCGGCGTCACCACCGCGATGGTGTTCTGCCGCAGCCGCGAGGGGCTGGAGAGCCCGGACCTGCAATTGCTGTTCACGCCGGGGAGCTACGACCCGAACGGAATTGGCCGCCTCGAGCGTGAGCCCGGCATGACGCTCGTGGTGTGCATCGCCCGGCCGGACAGCCGCGGAACGATCATGGCGCATTCGGCCGATCCCCTCGACCGCCCGGCGATCCGCCCGAACTATTTGTCCGCGGCGAGCGACCTACGAGCCTTGCTGGCCGGCACCGCGCACGCGCGGCGGATCTTCGCCGCCCCGCCGTTGGCGCGGCACAGCGCGGCGGAAACGATGCCGGGCGCCGAGATTCAGTCGGACGAAGCGTTGACCGCGTTCATGCGCGAAGCCGGCACGAACCTCCATCACCCGGTCGGCACCTGCCGGATGGGAGAGGACCCGATGGCCGTCGTCGACTCGCGGCTGCGGGTGCGCGGGCTGGAGGGCTTACGGGTCGTCGACGCCTCGGTGATGCCGACTGTCACGACCGGCAACACCAACGCGCCGTCGATCATGATCGGTGAGAAGGGTGCGGCAATGATCCGCGAGGACGCCGCGACAGCGTTATCAGCGTAGAATACCGATCATTGATTATAGAGGCCCAAGGCTGGAAACATGGAATGTGTCTATTGCAACGAAGGACAGCAGCGTGCTCACTACCGCCTATAAAGCGCACAGAAAGTATCAACAAGGGAAAGCCGATATCCAATGTTATTTAATAAGGTGAGAAAACCTGGAAGGATTACTGCTTTAGAGCGAATTCAACTGTTCCCCTCAAGAATAAGTTGGTTGCAGCATTTAACATGACGGGCCGCCTTCTGGGCATTCAGGGTCTGACCCAGAAGCCTGCATAACCTAATCATTATCAACAAAGGGCTGCTTTCGAAACCACAACGGCCGCTCAACCTCGGCAGCAGGAACCGCTCTTTATGCCCCCTAAGAGACCCTGGCTTCGGGCTTGGGAACCGGTTGAGTACGTTGGAAAGCCGACATTCGCGTCCGATTTCAAACCGAGGTAAGTGATTGATCTGGCGCCATTGGCACCCGCGCGCGCAATTGTAGCCCTGCCGACGACGAACCAAGTGCCGAGAATTACAATCCTCAGCGCCGCACAGGCAGGCTTTAGAGTTGTATCGCCACCGGCGACAGTCGTGACGGCGTTGACGGGACCTATGCGTTCGTCTCCAATAAAAAATTGACCTATCCTGTCTCCGATCGCGCGGCTACGGGCATCGCCGCCAGCATGAGGGGGGGACGGATTGCGGGTAACCGCTGCGCTGGTATGGAATATCTTAACTATATTATCAGGGTTGACTGAAATGAAAGCGGGGATCATCTTTATTTGGTGCATATCGACCGCCAGAAGGGGGGAGGCAACATGCAAAAAAAGAGAATACGAGAATCAACGATGCTCGGCGTGGGCGCCGCCGTCGCACTCTTCGGGGCTTCGTCCACCGCGCGCGCCGGGGTGTGTCCCTTTGGTTCGAAATTGAGCACTTATTTTCCGGGCAAGGCAAACGATGGGTGCACTGTACTTGACAAGACCATCTCCGCGGTGAGCGCAAACATCAATGTAGACGCTGCATCTACTGGCGTTCAACCACAGACTGTCGTGAACGATCCGGGGCTTCTATTTGGCCCGAGCGGGGGAGTGAACGTCCCTTCGGCCATTACTTTCACGATCACCGCGCCGTCGACCGATCCGATGACGGACGCGTCGTTGTCACTCGACTTCCTATCCGGCCTGTCGGTTCAAGCCACCGAAATGCTGTCGAACGGCAAATCCCTGTCGGCCTCAGATTCCACTCCGAATCCCCCCCCACGTGACCTTCGACCCAACGACGGTCCTCACGGTGACAGATTCGTGGACGATCTCTGACCTTCACTTTTCTTTCAGGTTTACGAGTCAGTTTTCGGAGACCGCCGTCACAACGCCGGAGCCGTCATCGTTGGCGCTGCTCGGCGTCGCTCTCTCGGCATTGGGTTTGGCGCAACGGCGAAAGCGTTCTACATCGTAGCGCCGACGCGGCGGCTCGCGAGGACTCTTCGCCACCGCGCACCCGGCTCCCCGCTGGCAGCGGGGGCGCGTCGGCGGGGAAAAATCGAGCTTCATGTCGCTGCCCGATTATGGTTCTCTGCCGACCCCTTACGGCAAGAGCGAGCCCCCATTTTCGAGAATGGCAACCCCAAACGATCAACAAGATCCTCGGCGGCACGCCGAGATTGCTCGCGATTTTGCTGCGGCCTATGCCCATGACCAGGCAGGACGACGTGACCGGGCTGAGGCTCTTTATCGAAAGGTGCTGCAAAAAGCTCCCGACCACGCCGACGTTCTGCACCTGCTTGGGGTGATCGCGCACGAACGCGGGCGGCACGAGCGAGCAATCCAGCTAATCCGTCGCGCGCTCGCGATCATGCCGGATTTCCCGGCTGCCCGCGCCAATCTCGGCAGCGTCTTCAAGGCAATGGGACGACGGACGGAGGCGGTCGAAGCCTACCGTCAAGCGATCGCGCTCAAACCTGATTATGCGGTGGCCCACAGCAACCTTGCAGCGGTGCAAATCGAACAGGGGGCGTTAGCCGCGGGTCTGGCGAGTGCCGAGCGCGCCATTGCGCTGGCACCGCATTTCGCGGAAGCGTACGTCAACCGCGCGGACGCCCTCTTCCGTCAGCGCCAGTTCGCCGGCGCCGAAACGTCTCTCCGCCGTGCGATCGAGTTGATGCCGGACAGAGCGCCAAGCCACAGCCTTCTCGGCACGGTTCTGACCGCGCTCGACCGATTTGAGGACGCAATCGCGTGCCATCAACGGGCGATCGAACTGCAGCCGAGCGACGCGGCGTTTCACTGCGCGCTCGGCAGAACCTTGTTGCGGGCAGAGGATCTGAAAGCAAGCGAGGCGAGTTTCCGGAGTGCGTTGTTGCTCGACCGCGATCTCGCCGAAGCATGGCATTGGCTCGGCAATACGTTGCTGGTCGCGGGCCGCCTCGAGGAAGGCCTATCGTGCTGTCGCCGCGCAATCGCGATCGACCCCGATCTTGCCGACGCCTACGAGGCGCTCTCCTATAGCGGGCAAAGCGCAGACGAAGCGCAAGTGAAACGCCTCGCCGCATTGCTTGCCGACGCGGACCGCCCGGTCTCGGATCGCATCGCCGCCGGGTTTGCGGGCGGCATGTTTCTCGACAACGCCGGACGGTACGACGTGGCCTTTCCCCACTTTACCGCGGCGAACGCCTTGCAACGACAGATGCTGGCGGAAGCCGGTGAACGTTTCGATCCCGCTGCTTTTGCTCGCGACGTGGATAGCATGATCGCGCGCTGCACTCCGGCAGTGATGTCGGCCGCTGCGGGATGGGGCAACCCTTCCGAGTTGCCGGTCTTCATCGTCGGCATGCCGCGCTCGGGAACCAGCCTAGTCGAACAAATTGTCGCCAGCCACTCCCGCGTTTTTGGCGGCGGCGAGCGCAAGGAGATCTTCCATCTCACTGATGCGGTGCTGAGGCTTAACCGTGACCGGCCGATCGAAGAATGGGATATGGACTTCGCCCGGGAGCTCGCCGACCAGCACATCGCCCAACTGCAACGGCTGGCCGGCGGCGCGGCGCGGGTGACCGACAAGATGCCCGACAATGTTCTTCATCTCGGGATCATCGCGGTCCTGTTCCCGGCGGCTCGCGTTGTTTTCTGCCGGCGCGAGCCGCGTGATAATTGCCTTTCTTGTTACTTCCAGAGGTTTGGGGAGGGGAATGCCTTCGCTTATGACCTCGCCGATTGCGCCCGCCGGTATCTCGAGATCGAACGGGTGGCCGAGCACTGGCGGCGGGTGCTGCCGCTGCCGACGCTGACGGTCGACTACGAGGCGCTGATCGCAGATCCGGAAGGTGAGAGCCGCCGCCTGATCGAATTCCTCGGCCTGGACTGGGAGCCCAGCTGCCTCGCGTTTCACCGGACCGAGCGGCCGGTGTATTCGGCCAGCCTCTGGCAAGTACGCCAGCCGGTCTATGGCCACTCGGTCGGCCGTTGGCGGCATTACGAGCGGCATCTCCAGCCGCTCTTCGATGTTCTGGGGCAGAGCGCTGATGCCGGTACGCGTGGTTCCGGCTCCCTCTCTCCGCGAGCGGGACGAGGTGATTGAGCGCGAGGTCGTAGCGCAAAATCTGCCCGCGCGAGCCGCCAGCCGCCGGCAGGCCGCCGGCATCTCAAGAACCTTGCGCGCCGGGCTCGCACATCATCAAGCGGGGCGACACGACCGGGCAGAGGCGCTGTACCGCAAAGTGCTTGCGAGAGATTCGAATCATGCTGAGGCACTGCATCTGCTCGGGGTTCTCGCCTATCAGCGCGGGAAACTAGGCCCGGCACTGCAGCTAATCGAGCGAGCACTGCCTGCATTGGCTGAGCTGCCGGACGCACATCTGAACTACGGCAATGCCTTGCGCGCGGCCGGGCGGCTGGAGGAAGCGGCCGCGAGCTACAGGCGGGCGATTGCGCTGAAGCCCGACCATGGCATGGCGCACAATAACCTCGCGAGAGTTCTGATCGACCGGGGCTCGCTCGAAGCTGGTCTCGAAAGCGCCCGGCGCGCGATCGATCTGATCCCGGATTTTGCCGGCGCGCACGCCAATTGTGCCGGCGCCTTGTTGGGTCTGGAGCGGTTTGCCGAGGCGGAAGCCGCACTTCGGCGGGTGTTGGAATTCCGCCCGGACCTGGCAAGCTTGCATGTCGATCTCGGCTGCGCGCTGCTGGGGCAGAGGCAGCTCGATGAAGCGGCAGCCGCCTTCCGCCGCGCGATCGAGCTGCAACCCGGCTTTGCGGCAGCCCACAACAATCTCGGCAACGCGCTGAAGGACCTGGGTCGGTCGGACGAGGCGGTGGCCTGCTATGAATGGGCGCTGCAGCTGGCGCCGGACAATGCCGCCATTCACAACAACCTCGGCAGCGCGCTGCAGGAACAACATCGGATCGATGAGGCGGTATTGAGCTATCGACGAGCCCTCGCTCTCAAGCCGGACTTTGCCGGGGCGCAGCGCAATCTCGGCGGGATCCTCGCCGCTCGGGGGGAATTGGACGAGGCGGTCGCAATGCTCGGCCGCGCGGCGCAGCAACTCGACGACTCCACGATCGAATGGTTTCACGTGCGAAGGCGCATGTGTGACTGGGCCGATTTCCGCCAAGAAGAGGCAAAGGCTCGAAAAAACGCCGGAAAGTTGGCCTTCCAGCTGCTGGCGTTATCTTCCGGCGCAGCCGAGCAGCTCGGCTGCGCGCGCCGAGTGGCTTCGGCCCTGGCCATACCAAAATCTCTGATGTTCCCTGCCGTGGTACGAAGGGCGGGCGGGCGAATCCGCATCGGTTACGTGTCCGCGAATTTCAAGCCGCATGCAGACGCCTCTCTGATGGTCGGGCTAATCGAACAGCACGATCGCCGGGAATTCGAGATTATCGGTTATTCCGCCAGCCCCGATGACGGCAGTCAGATCCGGGCCCGTCTCTCTTCCGCTTTCGATCGCTTCGTCGATATTTCCAGCACCTCAAACCGGGACGCGGCGCGGCTCGTCCGTGATGGTAAGATCGACATCCTCGTCGACCTCAACGGCTTCACGCGAGAGACGCGTATGTCGATCCTCGCGTACCGTCCGGCGCCGGTCCAGGTCACTTATCTCGGCTTCCCGGCGACGACGGGCGCGGACTTCATCGACTACATCATCATCGATCCGTTCGTCGTGCCAAAGGATCAGCAGGAATTCTTCAGCGAGCGGCTCGTGCACCTGCCCGACTGCTATCAATGCAACGACGACAAGAGAGCCATTTCCGAGCGCACGCCGTCACGTGCGGAATGCGGTCTGCCCGAAGAGGGTTTCGTCTTCTTCTGCTGCTTCAACAATGCTTACAAGATCACCCCCGATTTTTTCGACATGTGGATGCGGCTGCTGGCGGCGGTGCCGGGGAGCGTGCTGTGGCTCTTGGACGACAATCCTTGGGCGAAGGCCAATCTGGCGCGCGAAGCCGCAGCGCGCGGGGTTGCTCCCGAGCGAATCGTATTCGCGCCGAAGCTGCCGCACCCTGACCATCTAGCGCGCCATCGGCTTGCCGACCTGTTCCTCGACACCCTGCCGTACAACGCGCATACGACCGCCAGCGACGCGCTGTGGGTCGGGTTGCCGCTCGTGACCTGCGCCGGCGAGACTTTTGCCGGCCGGGTCGCAGGAAGCCTGTTGCGGGCGATCGGGCTTCCCGAACTCGTCACCCACTCACGCGAAGACTATGAGGCTCTGGCGCTGCGCCTGGCTCGCGACGGCGACTTGCTCGCTGGGCTACGCGCCCGGCTTGCGCGAAACAAATGGACCCACCCGCTGTTTGATACCGAACGCTTCGCGAGGAATATTGAGGCCGCCTACTGGCAGATGTGGCAGACATGGCGCGCCGGGCGGCCGCCCGAGGCGTTTTCCGTTTCGCCGCCAGAGGACCCTCATTGAAACGGGTCTCGTTTCTCCCCCCAGCCGCGAAAGTCCCATCCTAACCGCTCCCCAGCCAAACGGTGGGAGAGTTATGACCCGAACACCGAGCTTTGCGCCGCTACGAAATGGACCAATGTCGATCTGTCCTCCGAGGCGCGCTGTGGCCTCGTCTGACGCCATGCCAATGGGGGGTAAGTGACAGCTTCACCACTGACCTGAGAGGCTTGGGCCGCGGCGTTAGAACGGCTGCTTTAGGTGCATGGGCCGGCATAGCTGCCGGCGCTGCTGAGGGTCCGCTGTCGGCGCTACCTCGTCGTTGCCGTGCGCTCCGGCGAAGGTCCCCTCGCCATACGATTTGCGGACCTTCGTCATCGTGCGTTACCAACCGGTGGCTCGCTGAGTCTACGACGCACGCCCTGGCGAGCCGTCTGAGGGCAAGCTGGAGGCGAGGGTAACAGAGGCGGCCAAGGTTTCGGCAAGGTTCTCGAAGTCCTTGGCGAGACGCCTCCTAACTCACGACTGTCGACCGCTGGCATTGCATTTTGCGGCCCGCATAAAATTGTCGCACGCGTCGCGTGATTTGCGCGCGGGAGGGTATTCGTTGATGTGTATTGCGCGCCTCTTTTCGAGATTTGGTGTCTGACCTCTTCTGCTTCGTGAGGGCATCCTGGCCGGTCAAACCAGCTTTTTGGCCCGTGAGTTATATGATCCGGGGCAGCACCTTCTCGGTCAGCAGCATGAAGGTTTGGTGGCTGAGCGGCGCGCACAGCAGGTAGTCGAGCTCGATCTCCTCGCGCAGCCGCAGAATCTCGTCCGCGACTTTCTCCGGCGTGCCGTGCAGGATCACCTCGTCGAGGTAGCGCCGCACCAGATCGACTCCGGCCGGCGTAAAGCCGCCCTGCATGACCGGCCGATGCTGCGCGCCGAGATACGAATTGAGGATCCATTCGGCGCCAGTGCGCGCTACCTCCGCTGCCTTGCTGGTATTGTCGGCGATTGCTACCAGACGGGCGATCGGGATGTCGCGGCTGGTCTCCGAGAAACCGGCAGCCGCCAGCTTCGCGGCGTAATGCTGCCGCTTGGCGCCGATCTCGGGACCTGACGAGTGCGGGTCCATCAATATCGAGAAACCGCGGCCCGCGGCCCAATCGATTGCCGACTCCGAGCTCGCCGCCATCCACATCGGCGGATGCGGCAGCTGCGCCGGCTTTGGCAATACCTCGACATCCTCGAAATGGAAGTGCTGGCCGGTAAAGCTGAGCCTCTCGTCGGTCCACGCCCGCAATACGATTTCGACGGTCTCGCGAAAGCGCGATGCGCTCTCCTCGGGCGGCACCCCAAAAGCGGCGAACTCGACCCGCGCAAAGCCGCGCCCGGCGCCCCAATTGACCCGCCCGCCCGAGAGCACGTCGAGCAATGCCACCTCCTCGGCGAGCCGCAGCGGGTGGTAGAACGGGGCGAGCGACACCGCCGTCCCGATGCGCAGCCGCTGCGTGCGGGCCGCGGCCAATGTCCCGACCATGTGCACCGAGGGACAGACACTGAAGCCGCTGAAGTGATGTTCGGCGAGCCAGACCGCGTCATAGCCAGTGCGGTCCATGATCTCGATGCGCTCCAAGGCGCGGGCGTAGACCGTCGCCAAATCGACCCGTCGCTCCGGCCAACTGAAGAATTGCAGAACCCCGACTTTCATTAGTCCTCCGCCTCGACCGCACGCCAGAAATCCAGGGCCGCTCGAGCGCAGCCTTCGGGTTGCAGCAGATTGACGCCATGGCCGTACCCGGCAAACAGCTCGAGCCGGCCGCGCGGCAAGGTCGCGGCAAGAATTTTTTGCTGCTCCGAGGCGATCCGACTCTTGTCGCCACTGAGCAGCAGCACTGGGGTCCTGATTCTCGGGAGCAGCGGCTGCAAGTCGATCGCTTCGAAATACTCGTGCAGCGACGCGGCGATCTCGGGGCCCGTCTTGTCCATCTCGGCGATGCACCATTCGCGCAGCGGTTCGGGCGCATGCTCGAGGTCGAGCCGGTAGCCGAGCGTGCGGCGGCACCATTCGCCGACCCCATATGCCCGGATCGCCGCCGCCGTGCTCTCGCGGTCGAGCGCGTAAATTCCTTTGATCTCGTTGGAAATCCGCGTCGGCGTGTTGCACAGGACAAGGCTCGCGATGCGCTCGGGATGTGCCGCGGCGAGCAGCAGCCCGATGATCCCGCCCGAAGATTCGCCGACCCAATGCACCCGCGATAAGGACATCGCCTCGAACACCCCCAGGATCTCGGCTTTGATCTTCTCGGGTGTAAAACGGTAGCCCGAAGCGGGCACATCGGAGGCGCCGCAACCGAGCAGATCGGGGCGATAGATGCGACGGCTTTCGGCGATCGCTGGAACCCAGCGGTTCCAAAACGTCGCGTTGCGCGCAAAACCGTGCATCATCAGCACCGGAGTCCCAACGTCCCACGGCCACAGGTAGTCGTCGACGGCACAGTGGAGGGAGAGACCCTCAACGAGACGGATGGTTGCCACCAGAACGCTCCAAGGGTTGGCGCGGTGCGCGAGAATGTCACCAAACATAGCACGACTTCGGGCGCCACACGCCCCCGCCAGATCGAGGCAACGGTCCGGCCGAGGCCCTCGCGACCCCGTCGAAGTCAACAGGCCGCTCTAAACCGCACCGCGGGAACGACGTCCCGGCTGCGCCTGGCCAGCGATCGAGGATGATCTCGCCTGTATCACAAGCCCAGGCCGGGCGGCTGCTGACGGCGAAAGAACTGGCACAGGCTGAGCTCAGCATCGTCAGCCGAGCCGCAGGACAAGAATCTGACGCAGGTAAAGTGATCATCGGGCGATTATGACCCCGCATACGGCCCGTGCCGCCGATGATTTCGAAACGATCCGCCAACGCATGACTGCGCTGCGTCTTCAGCGCGATGGCAAATGTGCGATCCGCGAGGGCAAGTCGAGTGCGGATTGCTGGTGCTACCAGGCCGGCCCTGACGGCAGCACTCTGCCCTGCCCGCCACCGGCCGACGATGGCCCAAACGCATAGGGTTTGCCAGCAGTGCGGCGGACCAGTTCCGCGCCGACGCCTGCATGGCCGATGTCGTGAGTTTGGCCGGAATCACATGCCGCGCCCATTCGTCATCATCGCCGCGCTGCTGTTCCTGTGTACCGTTACGGCGGCGCATCCGCCCGAGGCCGAGTTTGCCGATTGGTTCCGCACCCTCAAGGAGCCCGGCACGGAAGGAACGCCGGGCGGCGCCGTCTCATGCTGCTCACCGGCGAGCGATTGCCAAATGACGGACTACGAGACGGATGCCGACGGTCGCTATTGGATCACCGCCGAGGGCGAGCGGATCCAGGTACCGCCCGACAAGATCCTGCAGCGCGCCGACAACCCGACCGGGCGCGGCGTCGCGTGCTTGCGCCATTACAACGGGCATCCGGTCGTGCGCTGTTTCGTCAGAGCCTCCGAAGGCTAAGAGAACGTTCCACCACCCCCACTGCGGCGTGCGCATCGTTCAGAGATTTCGGGGCAGGGTGCGGACAGAGCGGCTCTCGGCCCTCGACCGATCCTCACCAAGTGGCATCGAGACCGAGATGCGCGAATACTTGATGCCGAAGCTCAGCCAAATGCGGATCGCCGCGATGGCGGGGATACGGCCTTGTGTTGACGATCTCGGCCTTGATGTGCGCAGGGCGCTCGCTCAACACGATGACCCGGACAGCGAGGAACAGCGCCTCTTCGACATCGTGGGTCACCAAGAGCGCTGTGAAGCCCGCCCGCTGCCACAGCGAGACGAGCTCGCCCTGCATGGTGATCCGCGTCAGCGAGTCGAGCTGGCCGAGAGGCTCGTCGAGGATCAGCAGCTTCGGGTCGTTGACCAGTGCGCGAGCCAAGGCCGTGCGTTGCGACATACCGCCCGAAAGCTGGTGCGGATAGGCGTTGGCGAACCCGCTGAGCCCGACCAGGCGCAAGGCATCTTCGATGCGTTCGCGATGGGTGCGCAGCAGCCCGCGTGCTTCCAGTCCGAGGGCAACGTTGCCCCAAACCGTCCGCCACGGATAAAGCGTGGGGTCTTGAAAGACGACGATGCGCGAGGGATCGGGCCCTTCGATCGCCGTGCCTTCGACGAACAGACCGCCGGCGCTTGGAGAGTCGAGCCCGGCGACCAGTCGCAGCAAAGTCGACTTGCCGCACCCACTCGGCCCCAGGAGGGCGATGAACTCGCCGCGGCCGATACGCAAGCTGATCCGGTCCAGCACCGGCAGCGGTTGTCCCTCCAGGTCGAAACGATGGCTCACGTCACGGATCGTGAGCGTTGTTCCGCGGACCGGATCGTTACTTGCCGGAGGCGCCCGTTCTGACGGAGCCGGAGCGACTACCACCGCACCAGACCCTTCTGCCAGGACAGCAGCCGGTCGCGCAGGCGGAACAGCAGCGTGATCAGCCCGGAGCACAAAAGGGCCATGATCAACAGCGCGGCATACATGTTGGCGTAGGCGGCCCAACCCTGGGCCCATTGCAGGTACCAGCCGAGACCCGCCTTCACGCCCAGCATTTCGGCGACGACCAGAACAGCGAACGAAGTGCCGAGGCCCATGAACAGGCCGACAAAGACATGCGGCATTGCCGCTGGGATGGCAACCTTGAGCACAAGAAAGCGCTGGCCTGCGCCCAATGTCCGCGCGATATCGTAATAGGCGCTGTTCACGCCTGCGACACCCGACCAGGTGAGCACCGTTACCGGGAACCCGGTGGCGAGCGCAATCAGGAATATGCTGGCGCTAAAGCTGGAAGGGAAAATAAAGAAAGCAAGCGGCAACCAAGCTGTCGCCGGCAGCGGTCCGACGAACCGCAAGACCGGATGGATCCAATAATTGGCGAGCCGCGACCAGCCGATAGCCACACCGGTCACAAACCCAACTGCCGCACCGAGAAAATAGCCGGTCGCCAGCAGACGAAAAGAGGCGAGAACGCATGCAACGAGGCGCGTCCTATCGTCGACCACGACTTCCAGGATGGCCTGTGGCGGCGGGAAAAACGGCAGCGGCAGCAGGCCGAGCTTCGCCGTGACGGTCTCCCAAGCGGCTAAAAACAGCGCAAGTGCCACCAGCCACGGTGCAAGCCGTCGCACGCTCTGCAAACCGGCAAACCAAACCCCGGCAAAGGCCGCCAGTGCGAGGGCAATAGCCAGTGCTCCGCATAGAGCAGCCAAGTCGTCGGTGTAATCCCAGTCGCTTTCGGGCTTATCCGGCCAGTACGCAATGAGCACGGCGACTGCGAGCCACGCCGCTGCCGCCGCCAACCCGCCGATTAACGATCGAGCGGCTGGGCTCGCAAGAAAACCGAGAGCCGGTTTCGGCCCGCTTGATACCTCATCTACAACGGAGCTCACTGCAGATTTGCCGCATGGGCTCAGCTTAAAACGTCGAGATAGATCCGCTCAGCGAATTTGGCTGAGTCGGTGCTGCGCTTCATGACATTCACCGCCTTGAGTTCGTCGGTATAGAGCAAGAGTTGCTTCTTGAGAGCAGTTCCGACGGGATGATTGTGGTGAGTATGGCTGCGGTACATAGCGGCGAGATCCTCCACGGATCCCTTGCCGCCGTAGCTCGAATATATCGCAGCGGCATCGGCGGGATCGTTAGCGACTCGGTCGGCCGCCTCCAGTATCGATCGTGTCAGAGCGGCCGCCACCGGTAATTCGCCCCGGATCAGACTGCCACGTATCGCGAGAACGCAGCAGGTGCGGTCGATGAATTCACCGCTCAAATTGGTCGTGATTTCGTTGAGCTTGCCGTCCTTGAGCCATAGATACGGGAGCGGATCGATCTCGGCGAGCGCCTGCACTTCGCCCTTATCGACGGCGAGCGCGAGCAGATTGGCCGGGTACTGGCGCCATTCCACCTCCTGAGCCGGATCGATGCCGTTTTTGGCAAAGAAGATCGAGAAGAAGTTTTTTGCCGGGCTCGCCTGATCGCTGATCCCGATAGCCTTGCCGCGCAGCGCTTCAAGATTGTCGATATTCGCAACCTTGGAGCCGAGGAGCCGGATGCAGCCGCCGTGCACACCGGTGGTGATCCGAACATCGAATCCTTGCTCCAATGGCTTGAGCCAGCGCAGGGCCAACCCCAAACCGGCATCCGCCTTGCCGGTCGCAATCGCCTCCAGCAACTGGTCGGTCGAACCGCCAAAGTTGACGAAATCGACATCGAGGTTGTGCTTGGCGAAGATGCCGCGCTCCTTTGCGACCGGCGCAGCGACCGTGCAGGCCGCGTTCGCATTCCAGGCGAGCTTGAGCTGACGCGGCGGGCCCTGCAGCTCTTCGCCGCTCGCGGCGGCGCGGCAAATGAGAGGCTCGCCGGGAATATACGGCGGCGTGGTCAGCGCGCGGGCCGCTCCGAAGATCCCGAACGGCGCTGCTGCCCCGATCGCGCCGGCAAAGGAGAGGACGGAGCGGCGTGAGAACCCGTGTCGCCTTCCTTCGGGCAGACCGTTCGTCGAACCCTTGCCGATTTTGCGCGTTTCCATGGGTCAGTCTCCGAAAACCGCGTGCCGATCGAATGAACCCGCTAGAGTAGGCCGGGATCCGTCGGGAAGTGTGAGGTAGTTCACACTCGAAAAAATTTCGTCCTGCACACTCTCTGGATTCCCAGGGTCGTGGCGCGATCTTGGGCATCTTTGGGCTCCGCTGGCAACAGGGTTCGCCCGCCGCGTCAGACCCGCGCAGGTTGACGAAGCGGCCTTTCTCGAAGCTGGCATGCCGCGGCGATTTTAGCACAAACCGCGGTCGGGAATGGGGTGCTCCTTTTCCATTGTTATTCCATTGTTAGCGCTCCTAAATTCGTTGATCGACGAGAAAAATTCCATTGATCCGCCGAATAACGAATTTCGCATCTAACCCGTTGATCTGGCGCTTTGTTTTTGGCGGCAAACCGGTCGCGACGGGTGCGAAATCGCGATTTTCGCTGTATTTGCGCCGCTGTCAGATCCTGAGGCCGGCGACGGATAGGATGTTGCGGACCCGGGCGCGCTGGTCGTCGGCGATCGTCAGGCGCTCGGCGAAATCCGCACCGTCGGGCTTGGTCGCGTCGACGCCGATTTTGGTCACGGTGTTGTCGACCGGGTCCGAGGTCGGGTCGAGGATGGCACCCATCGCGCGGTGGATGAAGACGAGGTCGCGGTCGGCGCGGGTGCGTGTCGCCACCGCCCACATCACATCGGCAAGGTTGAAGATGTCGACATCCTCGTCCACGACCACGACGATCTTGCAGTAGGTCTCGGTGCCGAAGGCCGCCATGATCGCCTGTTGCGGCTGGCCTTCGGCGGTCTTTTTCATCTGGACGATCGCCATCAATGCACCGCAGGTGACGGTCGGCACGTGCACGGCAATGACATTGGGCAGATTGCGGCGCAGCGAGTTCAGGATCTCTGCCTCACGCGCGACGCAGCTGATCAGAATGTGATCCGAAGCCGTGCCCGAGGCGATCGAATGGAAGATCGCGTCCCGGCGCATATAAAGGCGCTCGGCGACAAAAACGTTCTCGGTGCTGCGGTACGAAGCATAGCCAGTAAACTCGCTGAACGGTCCTTCAGGCTCGCGCACATCGTTGAGGATCTTGCCTGCGATGACAATCTCGGCACCTTCCGGGACATCGAGCTCCGCCGGACCACAAGGTGCTACGCGGTAAGGCTCGCCAAAGAGCGCCCCGATGATCTCGTATTTCCGCACGTTCGGCGGATAGTGAAAGGCCATCGAGCCCATGTAGTGGATCGGATGGACGCCGAGGGTGACGACGGCGGTCAGCGGCTCGCCGCGCGCCTCGGCGCGGCGGTGGAATTCGTACATCCGCCGGCGCGAATGTAAGGACACGCCGAGTCGATTGCGCCCGTTCAGCATCAGACGATGGAAGCCGGTGGTGTCGACGCCGGTTTCGGGATCGCGTGCACAGATCTGGCCGGCGGTGATATAGGGTGCCGCATCGACCGAGAAGTGGACCGGGATCGGCAATTTGCTCAGATCGACTGCATCGCCTTCCACCAACAATTCTTGCCAGGGTGCGCGATCGACGCGCTCGACCGGCTGGTAGTTCTGGCAGCGCTCGCGATAAGTGGTGGCGAGTGCTCCGGGCTCGACCCCTAGGGCGGCAGCCAGCAGTCGGCGGTTGCCGGCAATATTGGTGACGACCGGCATATCGAAGCCTTCGACCCGTTCGAACACGAGGACCGGGCTGCGGCCGGCGCGTTCGAGCTCGAAGACCGTCGCGGTGATGTCGAGCTCGCGCCTGACGGGTTCACGGATGCGCACCAGCTCGTTCGGGAAGTCGCGCTCGACCATCGCAAGAAACCCGCGCATGCTCTGCTTGTCCACGATCGCTCCCTCTGGACCGAGATCAAGCGACCGGCACGACGCCGCGGCAGGATAGGGCGACCGCCACAAACGAGCGTTTCCCATCAGGACGGCCAGTCAGATAGGCCGATCGCAGATGGTGCTTGAGGCGCTCCTGCTGCGCATCGTCGAGACCTGCCACATAGGCGCCGAGCGCACCCTCGCCGCTGGCGAACGGTTGCCAATAATCGGCGAAATCGGCAAAATCCATGCGAATCATCAGCGATCGCTGGTCGATGTCGACGAGACCGGCCTCCTCCCACATCCGCGCCAGCGCGCCTGGTGCATAGATCGGGCGCCCGATCGTGCGGTCGCGCGCCTCGGCCGCCGCTTCGTCGAGGGCGGCGGCAATGTCCCACAACATGTGCTGGCTGAGGCTTCCGCCCGGCGAATCCCAGAACGCGGCGGCGACCACCCCACCCGGGCGGGTGACCCGCCGCATCTCGGCCACCATCACCTCGGGCTGCGGAATGACGGAGGGGAGCACCAGCATCGACAACGCACGGTCAAAGCTCGCATCGGCAAAGCGCAGCGCGCAGCCGTCGCCTTGTTCGAGACTGATGCGCGGGTCCCTATTCTTGGCCTGCGCCGCGGCGAGGTAAATCTCGGAGTGGTCGATCGCGGTTAGCTGGGCGAGCGCCGCCCTCTGCGGCAAGGTGAAGGTCAGGCTGCCGGTGCCGCAGCCGATCTCGATCACGTTCTCGCCGTCGGCGATGCCGGCATGATCGATGAACAGTGGCGCCAAACGGCGGCTCCAGCGACCCATCAGCCGTTCGTAATTACCGGCATCGCGCGCGTTGAACATCGAGGGCATGATGGCTCCTTGAGTGCGGCCGCGTGTAAAAAATTCCGACAGGGGATCAGACCGCCGCGGCGGCCGTTTGTCGAGAGCTTCACCTTACCGACGGGCACGTCGGGCCAGCCGTCCTGTCGGAATTTTTTACACCCTATGACTTTCGAAGAGAACAGTCATCCTTGCAACATCACAAAACATAAATACTACTTTAGTAGTACGTTGCTTTCCAGAACCTGGGAGAAAACTCATCGATACTTGCCATATTTTCTGGTAAGCGATCACGCCCACCCTAAACCCTGCCCTCCCTTACTGTCGGAATTCTTTACACTCGGAGTTAACTTTAATATATAACCGATTGTTACTGCGTATATATTCGGGTTGGCATATCGCTTGCGCCGCATATGGGGATTACTCCTCACCCATCGGAGAGCTCCGTGCATTATAAAATACCTTGGACCGATCGACTGAAATACCCGCTAATTACAGCGGCTATCGCCGTCGCGGGTAGTGTCGCCTGGTCGGCCGCGCAAGCGGCACAGATTCCGCTGGGCTATATCTCGTGGGATGTGACCACTCCCGGCGAGTTTGGCCAATTCGACATCGTCAACCTAACCGGGTCCAACTCTTTACCGCCGTCCTTTCCGGTCTCGACGACCGTCCAGTTGAGCAGCTTGAGCCTGACGGTGGATTTCTCCGATGGGAGTGTTAGCCACTTCGGCCCGTCCTATTTCACCTTGGCTTCGGACGGCCAATCATGGGACGGCACTTCGATTGGCATCGGCGGGGTCAGCCCGCAGCCCACCGAAGCCATCTTGACAGGTGACCTGTCGCCGACGACGATCGATGTGAGCGGCACCCCGACGACGGTCGATTCCTCCTTCGACACGGCAACGGTCCTGCCCTCCACCCCGCCGGATTTGGCGGATGGCGATAACGCCATCATCAATGCGGATACCGGAGTGGCCCCGCCGCCGGTCCCCGAACCCAACATGACGTTAACTTTTCTAATAGGGGGTTTCATGGTCCTGATTTTCGCGCGCCGGCGTGACGGCTTGAAGAGGCTTCTCTCCGCTGCGCGGTTCGGCGGCGGGGTCGGGGCGGCCGTTGCGATCGCTGCGATCCTGTCTCCGGCGGTCTCCTTCGCCGCGACCCTTTCCCAGACCATCGCGTCGAGCCCCGGGTCGGGTGTGGCGGGTGTGACGTTCCTCAACATCACGGCGTCCGGCTTTCCGTCTGGAACGATCAACCCTGCGAATGTGACGATCAAGCTGGCACCGACTTGCCCGGTGGGCGCGACGGGTCCTGTCGCCGGCGAGGCGGATGCGACGGCGACCAGCGTCAAAAAGATTCTCGGCAACACGGAGCGGGTCAACTTTGAAGTGCCGTCGACATTGCTTACAGGTCCCCCGGTCCCCCAGGGCACCTATATGGCACAAATCGTGGATACCACCGACGGGTTCGCCGGCGGCAATTGCTCGATCGTGATGGTCACCACTTCGAACCCCTCCCTCAACGCCTGCGTTCCGACCAGTTCGCTCGGCGTCGTCACCGGCACGACCGTGACGGCCTATGTTCCGAATGGTTGGTGGGGTGGAAGCACGACGGGCCTAACCGCGGTGCAGATTGAGGGAGGCGCATCGACTACGAGCATCTCCACGCCGAACGTCGTCAACTCATGCGCCGGCAATCCGGCGACCGGGGAAGTCGTGTGCACCGGCAACAACACCGACGTCTATCTGATCAGCGGCAATCCTCCCCATCTGGCCAATACGTTGACGAGCGGGCTGACCGGCTTTGCCGGTTTCTCCGGCGGCTCCTGCCAAAACTGCGGCGTCGCGATCAACGCGCTGACGAACACCGCGGCCATCGCCGGCGGCTCGTCGACAAGCCCATCGGGCGATGGTGTCCAGGTCCTTAATCTCAATACCAACGCCTTCCAGCCGGTGTTCAATACCGTTCAGCAAGTCTCGGAGGACATCTCCATCGATCCCGGCCGCAACCTGGTCCTCTCCCCCAACGAAAATAACAACTACATGATTCTGTCGTTGAACTCGGCGACGGGGGCGATCACCGGCGAGTTCGACAATCTGATCACCACGGGCGGCGGCGAGCCTGATTCGGCGGCTGAGGACTGCTCGACCGGGACCGCGTTGTCGTCAGTCGAGTTCACGAATAATATCTATCTCGCAAATCTGGCCTCTCCATCGACAATATTTACGCCAGGTTCCCCCCCAGGTTCGCCGGGCAGCTGGACCGGTCCGTCATTGTTGTTCCTGCCGACGGAAGGCGGCTCGAATTCGGGATCTCGGGGATATCCGTCGCCCAGGGATCTTCGCACTTGGCGATCTACACCGGTGAGTTTGGCGGGGCCGGTTTCGGCGTCCTGCAGCTTCCGGCCACGCCGTCCTCCGGTACCCCCACCCCAGTGGATTACGTGACCGGGCTGTTGCCGCCCACCCCGGACGGATTTGTCTTTCAAACCGGATGCGACCCCCACACGGTCACCGCATACACAAGCCCAAACACTGGGTTGGCTTATGGGGTCATGGCAAGCTGGGTGCCACTGTGCTTTGAGGGGGGGACGCCGACTTGGCTGGCGGTGATTGATCTGGCTAAAACACTTGATCCGGTCGCTACACCCCGGCAGTTCGGTACTACCCATACTATCGATCCTGCCGTCGACCTGATTGCTAACGGTAACGTCCGATACGTGAAAGTACAGTAAGCTCATGGCAACTGTGCGGTCGGCGAGAGATATCCCTCGCCGACCGCTTTTTTAGTCATGTCGGGGGAGCCGGCGGCAGCTCTGCTCAGGCACGGCGCTCAAATAGGATTAGGATTGCCGGTCGTCCGGGCTACCCGTAGGCCCGGTGGGGTGTGCCGACCTTGCGCGACTGGTCAGCGGATGTGGCGGTCGGGCGCGCTCACGGCGCCTTGACAGGCGGAGCCAGGGGCGATACGAGACCGTCATCGTGGTGATTTGAGCCGACCGGCTTGCGGCCACGTAAAACAAACCGCTAAAAGGTCGTGAGTTCTGAAAGGAGCCCTGGCCCGCGCGGGACCGGGGTTTTTTCATGCCCCGATCGGCGCGGCCCGCAAACTGGAGAGACCCGCCGATGACCAAGCCTGTCCTGCCCCCCGACCTCGCCGACAATGTCGCACCGGCGACGATCCTCGTCCGCGGCGGCGCCACGCGCAGCCCTTATGACGAGACCTGCGAGGCGCTGTTCCTGACATCGGGGTTTGTCTACGACGATGCCGCGGCGGCTGAAGCGGCATTTGCCCAGGACGGCTCGCGTTACGTCTACTCGCGCTATCGCAACCCGACGGTGGCGATGTTCGAGGAGCGCTTGCGGCTGCTCGAAGGGGCGGAAGCCTGCCGCGCCACCGCGAGCGGCATGGCGGCGGTGTTCGCCGCACTCCTCTGCCGCTTGCGCGCCGGCCAGCGGGTCGTGTCGAGCCGGGCCTTGTTCGGCTCGTGTCATTACATCGTCGCCGATTTGCTGCCGCGCTGGGGCATCGAGAGCGTGCTCGTCGATGGGCGCGACCTCGGTGCTTGGGAGGCCGCACTCGCCGGTGGGGCGGCGCTGGCGTTCTGCGAAAGCCCGTCGAACCCGGCGATGGAGATCATCGATTTGGCTGAGGTCGCCCGCCTGACCCATCGCGGCGGCGGCCTCTTCATCGTCGACAATGTCTTTGCGACCCCGCTCCTGCAAAAGCCGCTGGCACTCGGCGCCGACATCGTCGTCTACTCGGCGACCAAGCATATCGACGGCCAAGGGCGCTGCCTCGGCGGTGCCATCCTGGCGTCGGAGAAATTCATCAAGGACGATCTCGGCCTGTTCTACCGGCACACCGGACCGTCGCTGAGCCCGTTCAACGCCTGGCTCTTGCTGAAGGGGCTCGAGACGCTGGAGCTCCGCGTCGACCGGCAGTGCCGTACCGCCGCTGCGATCGCCCGCTATCTCGAAGCCCACCCGAAGATTACCCGCGTGCTCTACCCGGGGCTGCCGAGCCATCCGCAATACGAGCTGGCACGGCGGCAAATGACGCAGGGTGGCGGACTCGTCTGCTTTGATGTTGCCGGCGGCAAGGAAGGCTGCTTCCGCTTCCTCGACGCGCTGCGGCTCGTCGACATTTCGAATAATCTTGGCGACTCGAAGAGCCTCGTCACCCACCCCGCGACGACGACGCATTCGCGTCTCAAGCCCGAAGCGCGGGCCGAACTCGGCATCGGCGACTCGCTGGTGCGGTTTTCCGCCGGGCTCGAAGCCGAGGCCGACCTGCTCGACGACATCGAACAGGCGCTCCAACTCGTTTAGCGCCCCACCCTAACCTTGCCTCCACCTTGACCCTCTTCCCAGAGGTCCGTGCGGCCGATACGCTGTCCCCAGTTGTGTCTCCTTAGAGGTGGGTAATGGCCGTTATCGGAGTAATCGCTCAGGGCACGATGGGGTCCGCCGTCGGTCGGCGGTTGCGCGAGAACGGGGCGGAGGTCCGCACCCTGCTGTCGGGACGGAGCCCGGCGAGCGCCGAGCGCGCACGAGCGGCCGGAATGGTCGCCGCGACCGACGAGCGCGGGCTGCTCGAAGGCGCCGATTTTTTCTTGTCGATCCTTCCGCCCGGCGAGGCCGAGCCCCTCGCCCGCCGCTTGGCGCCGACCCTCGCAGCACTCGACACCAAGCCGGTTTACCTCGACTGCAACGCGGTCAGCCCGCAGACCGCGATCCGCATCGGCGAGATCATCGCGCCGACCGGTGCTCATTTTGTCGATGCTGGGATCATCGGCGGGCCGCCGCGTCCGGGATATAAGGGTCCGTCGATCTACGCCTCGGGCGAGCACGTCCGCGAGGCCTTGCCGTTGCGCGATTGGGGGATCGATCTGCGCGCGATCGACGGTCCCATCGGCGCCGCCTCAGGCGTCAAGATGTCCTATGCCGGGATCACCAAGGGCACCACCGCGATCGCCGCGGCGATGCTGCTCGGCGCGGCGCGCTTTGGCTGCGCCGAAGCGTTGATCGCCGAGCTGGCGGACAGCCAGCCGCAGATGCTCGCCCGGATGCGGACCGGCATCCCGGGGATGTACGACAAGGCTTATCGCTGGGTCGCCGAGATGGAGGAGATCTCGGACTTTCTCGAAAAAAACCCGCCGTCGCGCGACATGTATGCGGCGATCGCCCGGCTCTACGACTATCTCGCGGCGGCGCACACTGAAGCGCAACCCGGCCGCGACAATGCAATTCGTACCCTAGACCGCGTCCTCGGGCGCGGCTGAGGTTCAGCTTCCCGGCCCGTTTCCGGAGTAGGGAGCGGCGCCCGCCCGCCCCGCGGGCGGTTCCGCGGTATTGCTTTTGCCGCAACTAAGTATTAAAAGGAGCTGGTTAGCCTCCCTTTTTTAGCAATTCCTTCGTATTTGACATATAACTGACGAAAATTTCGAGCAATCTGACGCTTGCGCTGACCCATTTTCGACGCCCCTCGTGTTACAAACCGTTACAGATAATGGCAAACATTAACAGGCTCATATGACGATATCATCTTCTTTGTCTTGCACCAGAACCCGGTTCGAGGCCGCCCTCGAAAGCGAACCGCCATCGAGCGAATGTTCTCATTGCCTCGAGCCGGTGTTCGGACCCGGGTGGTGGTGTGATAATTGTAATATTTGTGCTTTTCCCGACATGATCCTCGACGCCGACTATGAGCCTGAGCCCGTCGAGTCCGACGGCGACGAGGAGCCCGACGACGATCTTGGTTGAGCTGGGCTTCCCCGAACCTCCTCCCAGGCACGAAACTCCCTCGGCCTGCCTTGCCGGGCGCGGGAGCCCCTACTGCGCAACTTGGTGCCCGGCGAGGTGTTCGAGCACCCGCACCAGCCCTGAGTGATCCCAGCCCTTGCCGCCGAGCGCGGCCGCGGCGTTGAACAGCTCCTGCGTGGCCGCGGTATTAGGCAAGGAGAGGCTCAGCGCCCGCGAGCCCGCGAGCGCGAGGCTCAGGTCCTTCTGGTGCAATTCGATACGGAACCCCGGGTCGAAGGTGCGCTTGATCATCCGCTCGCCATGCACTTCGAGGATGCGCGAGGAGGCAAACCCGCCCATCAGCGCCTCTCTGACCTTGGCCGGGTCGGCTCCGGCGCGCGAGGCGAACAACAACGCCTCGCCGACCGCCTCGATGGTCAGCGCGACGATGATCTGGTTTGCCACCTTGGTCGTCTGGCCGTCGCCGTTGCCGCCGACCAGGGTGATGTTCTTGCCCATCAGCTCGAAGAGCGGCTTGATCTTGGCAAACGCCCGCTCCGGTCCGCCGACCATGATCGTCAAGGAGGCCGCCTTGGCGCCGACCTCGCCGCCCGACACCGGCGCGTCGAGGTAGTCGCAGCCCTTCTTGTTGATCTCGGCGGCAAAGAGTTTGGTTTCGATCGGCGAGATCGAGCTCATGTCGACAACGGTCTTGCCCGGCGACAGCCCCTCGGCGACCCCGTTTGGATCAAACAGCACGCTTCTGACATCGGGCGTGTCCGGCACCATTAGGATGACGGTCTCGGATCGCTCGGCAATCGCCTTCAAGCTGTCGCACACCGTGGCGCCGGCCTCGCGGACATCCGCCGGCAGGCGACGCTTGCCGTAAACGAATAGCTCGTGCCCGCCCTTGATCAGGTTGAGGGCCATCGGATGACCCATGATCCCGAGCCCGACAAAACCGATTTTCATGACCCCTCCCGCCCGCCTTGGTGAGACTCGATCGGCGCACAGTGCACCAGTTTCGGCCGATGCCTCAAGCCGGGCGCAACCTGATCCGCTGCGCGGAGGTTACCGAAGCTTCAGAAGTCGAGCCGCGCTTCCAACTCCGGCCGCTGCCAACGGATGATGCAATACCCCAACTGAGAGAGCACGGTGGCCTGATCCCAATAGAGACGCTCGTTGGCTATCTTATCCGCTTGAAACTGAGTGATCCTAACCATGGCGAACTCGATACTTCGACCCGTGGCTGCGACGCCGGGAAACATCCAATCCATCTCGGTCGAGTGCGTAAGGCGCATCACCATTTCTTCGACGAGCCGATCTTGGCCAAAAGTCAGTGACAAAGAGGTGAACTCCAGATCCGGCGGGATATTCGGCAGGAACCGATTGGCATAGAACTCGCGCACTCCGATCCGACCCGTCCCGCCCGTCCCGCAGGGAATGGCGAGCACGTAAGCGTTCTCGGTCATTGTGGCTAGAGCGGCATCCGCGTTCTTGAGCACGAACTCGGTGTGGGCATGTT
>Ga0306924_10000332_pt1 | contig 39275 bp, 39 predicted proteins | sample sta12Can44000111_FD_203756 | JGI IMG/M metagenome (GOLD analysis project Ga0306924, IMG submission 203756) | Lab enrichment of tropical soil microbial communities from Luquillo Experimental Forest, Puerto Rico - statanox.12C.anox.44.000.111 (v2)... | ecosystem: Environmental > Terrestrial >... | reverse complement strand
CTGATCTCGATGCTGGCGCACGGCGAGGCAACGCGCGACCTGCCGTCGCGGCCGCAGGAGTTCATGGGCAACCTGCTGTTGTTGATCGTCGGCGGCAACGACACGACGCGCAACTCGATCAGCGGCGGACTGTGGTTCCTGAACCAGTTCCCCGAGGAGTATGCGAAGCTGCGCGCCGATCCCGGCCTGATCCCGAAGATGGTGCCGGAGATCATCCGCTACCAATCGCCGGTCGTGCACATGCGCCGCACCGCGCTGTGCGACGCCGAGTTGAACGGGAAGCGCATCAAGAAGGGCGACAAGGTGGCGATGTGGTACATCGCGGGCAACCGCGATCCCGAAGAGATCGAGGACCCGGACCGTTTCATCATCGACCGCCCGCGGCCGCGTCAGCATCTCTCGTTCGGGTTTGGCATTCACCGCTGCGTCGGCAACCGGCTGGCGGAGATGCAGCTGACGATCCTGTGGGAGGAAATCCTGAAGCGCTTCCCGCCGATCGAGGTCGTCGAGAAGCCGAAGCGCGCCTACTCAAACCTGATCCACGGCATCACCGAAATGAAAGTGCGCATCCCGGTATAAACCCGCCCGCACCCGCCGGACCTAACCCGGCATTCATGGCGCCGGTCCTGCGGATGCATGGGGCTACGATCGGCTGGTGGCCTTGGGGTCTCGATCACGATCCTCAACCACAATGCCGACACGCGCTTGGTGCTGCTAAATAACTGCGACCACTGACCGCGCTTTGAGGAGCCAGCCGAATGGACCGCCTAGGTCCTCGCTTTCCTCAAGCGCTACCTAGAGGATGGTTAGGGTCAAAACCCATCAGCGCGGCTTGTCCCGATCAGAGACCTGGACGATCAGTCGCGCACGCCCTCGCCGCCTCCGACGACGCTTTCGCGCCGTTTCCGTACCTCCGTGCGGGCAAGTTCAGACTTCGGTGCCAACCCAAGACCGGTCGGGGAGAGGCACCTCATCTAATCCTGCGGACGGACACACGCTTCGGTTTGAAAAGACGGCATAATGGCTGTTCACTAAAATGGGTCAGGAGCGCTCTACGCCCAAAAGGCCCCGGGCCCTCAGAAGGTCGGGTCTTTTGGAGCAAGGGAAAGGCGAAGCAATGAGTGGGAAGCAGCTATGCAAGACAAAAGGTGTTGAACACTACGAGGACTGGGGGCAGACTCAGTCGCGGTCCCGTGGTGAACGCATGGCTAGCGGAAAGATAGCGGAATGAGCGCCTTGAGCGTTTTCGGATGGCAAGACAGGGGGGTGCTCGACCGCCTGCGTCGGACCAAGGCCGATCGGATCGACGTGCGCCCGCCGGTCGAAGGCGATATTAGGCCGCGCGGACTGCTCGTTCGCGACCCCTACGCCAGTCAGATCCTGAATGGCGAGAAGATCTGGGAGCTTCGTGGACGGCCGACGCAAATCCGCGGCCCGGTTGCGATTGTCAAGTCGGGCACGGGGCGAGCCTTCGGGACGGCCAATCTCGTGCGCGTGCTCGGTCCCCTGGACCTCGAGGATCTGGTCGACGCTCCGGAGCTGCCATCATCCGAGCGCGAGGAGCTGCGTCGCTGCGGCTTGCCCTACCCGAAGACCTATGCCTACGTGGTTACGGACCCCAGGTGGTTCGAACGGCCTATTCCGTATAAGCATCCGAGTGGCGCCGTGACGTGGGTAAGGCTGCCCGAGCTCGACTTGGAGACCGTCCGGTATGCTCCGTCTCCAGCTGGGTCCGCTCGTATCCTCCTGGTCTGAGTTCCTCCTAGCGCTTTTCCGGGATCTGGCGCCGCTGGGCCATTCGGTGACCCGGCGGTCTGACGGAGGTTTCACAATCGACCTCCTGAAGGCCGAAACGACCCAAGACAAGAGCAACTGGGACAGAGCGCATCTCCTGCGGCATCAGACGCTGCTCGAAGCGCACCAGGACGAGATTCTCGCATTTGAACGGGACTTCGCCCCCATCTTCGTCGACATGGCCACGTTTCAACCGAGCGCCGTGCGTCCGATTCTGGAGATCGTGGACTTCAAGAATCAGAGCCATGTGCGGATTGTCGATTATCTGAAGCTCTATCAGACCGTGACGGCCGGCAGGTTAGTGGGCCGACGAATGGGTTGCTGATCTGGGACATCGGCCAGACGGGCCATCCGCGCCTGCTCGGGGCGGCCATCCTCGCGAGCACGCGCTTCTCGCAACGGATTCGCGATCACCGGCTGGGGTGGCTGACGTACTATCCGCGGACCAGTCCCAAACATGACCCGGCCGGACGTGTCGTGCGCGTCTACGGCCTTGGTCGGATGATGCAATTGACAATGGCCTGTGCGCTGCCGCCCTACAGCGTTCTGTCCGGCGCATGGCTTGCAGCACTCGCACCGTTCACGGCTGCGGGTGTCGACGCGTTCAGACGGTCGTTTAAGACACCCGACCCCGATGCCGACTTGGCCGCCGTGGTGACTACCACAGGTAAGGCTGCCAGCGGATCGCCCTTTCACGGCCACCGCATCGCGCAGATCGCGCCTGGAGTATCACTAATCCCCGGGACGAAAGGAGATCTTTACGCGCAAGCCAAGCCTGAAGACGGCTTGAGACCGCTCCGGGCATCGTTCGAGTTCCTCGTCAGCGAAGAGGTGCGAGATTTGGCGCGTGAGCTGTTCCGGCGGGAGCAGCCCGAGCATTTTGCGCGCCTCCGGTCACCCGATCGATCGGCCATGGCCTTCGTCCTCCGCCGGCTCAAGCTCCGCCGATGGATTTTCCAGGGCAACGAGATCGGCGTGCACCTTGGCATGCTCGGGGAGCCGACGCTCGAGGCTCTGCGATCAGGGCGGTCTCGTCCGACGAACGCTCGCCCTCTTCTTGATTGGAGTCAGGTCGTCAGTGTCTGGAGCCGGAGGTTCCTGCCGGCTCCAGAGTTCGTGGGAGAAAGCGCCCACGAGAGGACCAAGGGGGAGCATCGGGAAGCGCGACAAAAGCGCCTAGAGCGCGCACGCGAGTTTCCGGCGTGCCGCATTCGGTTGTCCTCCCGCCTCGCGGGGTTCGAAACCGCGACCGGTGCCGAGGCAGCCGGGCTACTTCCCGATCTTGAACTGCCGCGAGAGCAGCCAGCCAGCGATAGCCAGGAAGAGCGCAGCCGAGACGGCCAGCACGGCTGACGTCCAGCCGTCAGGTTTCGCGCCGGCAATATAGCCGGTGATCCCAGTCGCGAGGAGGACCAATATAATCCCGAAAAGAAGCCGCCAGCGGTCCTTGCAAATGGAGAAGGTCAATGAGCATTCCGACCCTGGCGGATATGTGCTTGTATGATCCGGGACCTGTGTCTCCAGGTGAATGCCGGTAAAGCGTGTGTCGATAGCACTGTCGGTCGAAATCGAGAACCGCTTGGACGCGACTTGATTGGGAACGATCTGGAGAGGGTCGGACGCGAGCTTAAGCAACGCCTGATCATCGTCCTCGGAAGTCATGGCTATGGTCGAGCCCGCCTGCATGTTCACGCCGTGAGCCTCCGGAGAATGGGTCTGGATAGTAACAAGATAGCGCTTCGCTTCCATCAGCGGGTAATCCCGACGATAGCGGTCGGGGTGCACGCGCTCGTTGGTGCCGCGATCGATTAGGTGTACCTCGTTGGCCGGCGCGCCATCTTGTTCCTCGAACAGCCCTCGCACCCGCCAGAACACGTCCTTTTCGAATTGAGTGGGTGTAAGGACGAACGCGTCGACAACGGTCGGCCAAGCCTCCTGGTCATCGCTCACCAGTTCCGCCGCGTGAGCGGCCATCGCCGGCGGCAGGAGCGAGATCCAGACATATTGCGTCCTCTTATCACCGAACGGCAATGAGTTCGCGGCTTCGAGCGCCGCCACCAGGCTCCGCACGGCGGCGGTGTCGGGCCGGATGAATCCTTTCAGCTTCAAGTGGAGATAGACGACGTCATCCGCGGTCTCCGCCCCTGGCACTACAGCGACCCCGACGAGCTCCGCCGAGCGCGTCGGAATGAACACACTGTCAGCGACGGTGAGCATGGTGTTCGGGTCACGATCGCCGTGAGTGAACCCCTGCTTTTCGCCGTACATGAGAAGTACCGGCCGCGTCAGCTCCGACGGCTGCCGCACGAGGTAATCGATTTCCGCTGCGGCATTGTCTTTGAACAGGAGCCGCTTGTACTCGTAACGGATGACAGCGCGCCCTCGGGCAGAGACAGTACTTGGTGGACGTCGCTGTAGTAGGCTGCATGCGTGCAGGTATCGAACACGATGAAGAAGCTGTCGGTCACCTGTCCCCCTCGGAGTAACCGCCTACTCGACTCCGCCTGTGGTGGGCGAGCCTTAACATTTTAGCCTACGATAAAGGGAATTTGTTACCGCCAGCCGGCGATCCTCCGTTGCGGCCCGGGTCAGGGATCCGAGAATCTGCTCCAGCAGCACTGGTCGCGAGCGCAGCGGGTGAGAACTTACTGAGCGAGCAGGGGGCCGCCTCTTACAAGAAGCGAATCGACCTGTCGGGCTGCGAAGCATGGCGCGTCAAACCGGATGAACGTCCGGCTCCGCCTCTTTGCTGCGGAGGCGGACCGGAAATCATCCGACTCGGCCGATGGCGGGTGCTACTATGGGGTCGGCTTCGGGGCATCACCGGCCGTCGTGATCGATTTCCGAATTGCCCATCTCCTGGTGCGAGCGGCACGCCAAAAACGCCGTCTTGGCCTGCAACTCGCCATTCTCCAGCGGTGCTACCTCGAGATTGCCGATCAGGTGGCCGGTGGCGGGTGTGCGACAGGGAGACTCCGCCCAGGCGATCCCGGTGTCGCGCCTGACCACCCGCATCTCGAGATAGCGCTTCCTCTTCCTCGAGGATCACCAGATCGTCGGATGGCGTCAGGTCGCAGTGCGCTTCCCGAATTTAGGGCCTGCATCGTCTCTGTGCGCCCCCGCCAGCCGCGCCTCGGCCGCGGCCTGCCGTCAGAGGTCTTCGCGGTAGGGCAGTGCGGCGGCCTCGGCCGGGGACAGGATCGTGTTCCAGGCGCCGGTCGGGATGCGCTTGTTCGCCGCGGGGTCGCGAATGGTGTTGATCGGGTCGAGGCCTTCTTCGACGCGCTGCAATTGCTCGCGCAACAGCCGTCGCAGCATGACGATGCCGGTATCGGAATGCGCCAGGTTTTCGAGCGCGTGGATCGCGATCGGGCGCTGCCCCTCTTGGGCTTCGAGATCGTCGGGTTTGCGCTGCCGCTCTTCGTAGCTGCGTTTGAGGAACGAGCCCGGCCGGATGTCGGCGATCGTATCGGTCCCCGGCTTCCAATCGGACTTCGGTGCGCCGTTTTCGAGCGGCCAGGCGACGATGCTGAGGCCGCGCACATGCTCGTTGTCGATCGGCACCGCCCATGACAATTCGGTGCCGCGTTCCTTGCGCTTTGGCGCCGTCCCGGGCTCGCGGATGCTTGGGATGATGAACATGTTCGGCACGATGCACTCGGCGTGGCGCACCATGCGGTTGCCGTTCGGCAGGTCCTTGATCAAATTGTAGCGCACGCCGAGCGGCGTCTTCTCCCAGTCGATCGTGGCCTTACCCTGCATCAGCGCGCCGTCGAACTGGTCGCCGCTGATCCACTGGTGCAGCATCAACAAATGGTACGGGTCGACAATGTTCTCGTAATGCTGCAGCCAGTTGCAGTCCCTGACCATGCCGACCGCGTAGTCGCCCCACAGCCGCATGCCGCGCAATACGACATCCTCGCCGCGGTCGGGGTCGATAATGTCGAAGCGGGGAAACAGCGGCTCGGTGCCGGGCGGGCCCGTATAGACGAAGACGAGGCCGCCATATTCGGTCACCGGATAGGCCGGCTGCCATACGTCCATTGCCGTGCGGAATTCCGGGGTCTCGCACGGCATGTCGATACACCGGCCCTCAGTATCATAGAGCCAGCCGTGATAGCAGCAACGCAGACCTTCCTCCTCGACGCGGCCCCATTCGAGCGAGGTGCCGCGATGCGCGCAATGCGGGTCGAGCGCGCCGACCCGCCCCCTCTTGTCGCGAAACACGACAATCTCCTCGCACAGCAGCTTTTCCTTGCGCGGCAGGTCGCGCAACTCATCCGAGGTGCAGACCGGCTGCCAGTAGCGGCGCATCAATTCGCCCATCGGACTGCCCGGCTCGACGCAGGTCAGCTCGTAATCGGGCGCCGGGGTCTGCCGTCCGTAGGCTGATTTCATCGCGTTCCTCCACTCCCGCCAGGCGTCGCTGCGTGCGACGTTAATCGTCCGGCTCGGTGTATTCAATTCCGCGTAGCGCCCGATCCCGGTTTGACCCTTAAAGGAAGACGTTGAGGTTCTTGTCGAGCAGGACGTTGGCGCCGAGCACGATCGTGCGCGTGCTCACCTTCCACGTGCCATTCACCTTCCGCAGCAAATCCTCGCGGCAGCCGGAGAGGAGCTGGTGTTCCGTCTCCAGGTGCGAGCGGCACACCAGAAACGGCCTCTTGGCCTGAACCTCATCGCTCCGCTGCGGCTCCGACGACGCCTTCGCGCGCCGCAAGCGGTTATCCGACGAGGCGCGGTGGCCTTCGCGAGTTCGACCTAAGCAGACATCTTGCGCCGGTCGGTCAGGGATTCGCACGATCTCGCCCCTGAGTGGCATCTCAGGGCGCGGCGAGCTCGGCTCTCTCGGCGAGCCCGAGGGTTCGGTCACGCCGGCGGCTGCGCCGCTGAATCGCGATCAATGCGGCGAGGCTCAGCAGCGCTGTGAATATCAGATAATAGCTCGGCGACAGCGGGTTGCCGGTCTGCGCGATCAGCCAGGTTGCGACGAAAGGCGCGAAACCGCCAAAGATCGTCACCGCTGTGCTGAAACCCAAGGACACGCCGATGGCCCGCGTTTCCACCGGAAATTGCTCCGACAACAGCGACGGCAGAACGCCGCTGTAGCCGGCCTTGACCCCTTGTAGCCACACCACAGCGATGACGCAGGCCGCCAGCGACGGCCAGGCGACCATCAGGTAGAAGGCCGGGTAGGAGGTCAGCACGAACAGCCAACACATGATCACCATGAGCAACGGTCGCGGGATCCTGTCGGACCAGTGGCCGGCGAGTGGGCAGCCGATCGCCAGGATCAGGCCGCCGACCAAGGTTGCGACAAAGCCGGTATATTCCGGCAAATGCAATTGCTTGATCCCGAAGGTCGGAATGTAGAGCATCAAGTAAAAGGAGCTGTTCGAGATGATCGATATGCCGAGTGCCAGCAGGACCGGCAGCGGATGCCGCCGCAACAAGTCTTTGATCGGGATCGTCTCGGGCTTTGCGGCTGCGATGAATTCCGGCGTGTCGACGACTTTCGAGCGGACATAAAGACCGGCCGGTCCGATCAGCATGCCGAAGAAATAGGGGATCCGCCATCCCCAATCGACCAGTTCCTGGTGGGTCAACAACGTCGTAAGGCCGACGCCGAACACCGAGGCGAGAGCCGTGATAATGCCGCCGGTGGCGAATTGCCAGCTGGCGCTGAACCCGCGGCGCCCGCCGCCATGCTCGGCGAGGAAGGTGACGGCGCTGCCGAACTCGCCGCCGACCGAAAATCCCTGTAAGAGCCGCGCGATCGTGACGATGATCGGCGCCGCAAGACCGATCGTCGCGTAGCCCGGCGTCACCGCCATCAATGTCGTGCCGATCATCATCAGCGCCATCGACAGCAAAAGGCCAGCTTTGCGGCCGGCGCGGTCCGTATAGCCGCCGACGACGATCGCACCCAGCGGCCGCACCACATAGGCGAGGCCAAAGGCGCCAAACGTGACGAGCAAGGACACGGTCGGGTCACCGGCCGGAAAGAACACTTGCGCAAGCGTGACGGCAAAAAAGCCGTAGACGACGAAGTCGAACCATTCGAACACGTTGCCGATCGTCGCCGCGACGATCAGCCGATTCATCGAAGGCGGCTTCGGGAGCGCGGCGTCGGGCAATGTGCTGGCGGTCATGTCAGGTCTCCCAGGCGCGATGGTCGTGGCGTCCATTCATCTGCCGGTCGCCTCCGACATATTGCCCAAAAGCGCGAGCCGACACCCCCGATTTCCCGGTGGTTGCGCGCAGCTTGGCCCATTCGAGTGAGGGAGGCAAAGACAAATTACGCAGCTCGCCGGTAGCCGGCCCCGCAGCGCCGGGCGCTCGACGACCCGAGCCGCGAGAACGTTCGGCGCTACCTGCGCGTACACTTCCGATCGAGCCTACCTCACCATACGGAAAGGCACTGTTGCTGATCGCCGCAAGCATTATCCCTGACCGAATTGTTCGACCAGTGCTGACCAGAGGCGCCAGACCTCATCTGTAGTCTCGACAGCGGTTTGCACCATAATCAGCTTCGAAGCTGGGTCGACGCAAATGCGCTGGCCGTTGGCACCGACGAGCGCGAACTGGCGTCGGGGTCCCGGAAGCAGCCAAATGAAATAGCCATAGCCGAACACCGGCATGGCCTTGCCGGGAGCAAGGTAGGTGTCGGACGGCCGTGTCGTCGTCGCGTCGATCACGAACTGCGCTGGAATGATTTGCTTGCCTTCCCAAAGGCCGTCGTGGGCGAGTAGGCGCCCGACCCGCGCATAATCGCGGAGAACCGCATTGAAGAAACCATGTGCCACTTCAAAGCCCTGAGCATCAATTACCCAGGCAGCGTCGGCTTCGGCACCGATCGGCTCCCACAAATTTTCCCGGAGATAGTCGGATAATGACCGGTTGACAGCGTAATGAAGGACTACGCCGACCACATCCGCTTCAATGCTTGCGTAAGAATACTTCGTCCCTGACGGTGCAATCCGCCGGTTGAATTGCACTATCGTGTTGATCGTGCCCTTCGTAGGCCCCAAACCGAGCACCATGTCGACCCATAGCCGGTTGAGGTGCCGTTGGCCATCCTTCGTCTCTCCGAATTCCACGCCGGAGGACATATGGAGCAGGTCGCGGATCGATGTCTCGCCATACTCCGAGCCCTTGAAGCCTAGCACATACTTTTCTGCCGGATCATCGACCGAGTTGATCGCGCCTTGGCCGATAGCGATGCCAACCAGCATCGCTGTGACCGACTTCGCCATAGATTGCGACATGAACCGGTCCCGGTCGGTCCGCCCATACTGGTAATGCTCGAAAAGTATTTCGTCGTCCTTCGCAATCAGCAAACCTGTCACTGGATTCCGCGATAGATACTCTGCAACAGAAGACCGATTGCCACGAAAAGAATAGCGGATGTCGGCTTTTGACCGCTTGAACATCCACGGCCTGGCCGCGCGCTTGATGCGATGAGTGGGATAGATTTCATCGAAGTGGCTGTATGCACCGACGCGATATTTTATGTCGTAGGGCTCGCCAGGCTGAACGCTGAGCGAGTGATCCGCGACGGGGAAGCCTTCTTTTTCTCCATAATACTCAGCGTTTGGACCTGAAGGAGAGAAGCCGGGACCTAAGTCATTTTCTGAGGCCCTGCTGCTGAAGACTCGCCCCGCCGTCGTCGAACCACACGCCGCAGCAATGACGAACCCCGTCAGCGCCGATCGACGAGAGATAGCGTGCTCCGCCCTGCTCGACATCGGACCGCCCATTTGTTAGCCGGCGTCCACGAACCTTCCCAATGCGCATGACGGAACGACGGAGAAGGGGCATCCCGGCCGCGCTATTACGGCGCTGTCCACGGATCGATCACTGTAAGGCCGCGGCCAGCAAACCCGCCAATGTCGCGCGTGGCGATGCTGGCGCCAGCCGCCAGCGCGGTCCCGCGATCAGCGCGTCAAATTTCTCGATCGGATTGCCTCAGCGTCGCCAGTGTGATCCCTAGTCGGCTATAGGGAACCAAGGCAAGTGCTCCTCACGGAATACCTGCCTTCTGGGTTGAAGTTCGGCTGCGCGATCAAATGCACCGACGTAGAAATGCGTTTCAGTCGGCAAGCCAGCGCTTTCGCAGGTCAATGTTGATCCGCATCGGGCGCAAAACCCGCGCCGGGTTCGTCCAGGCGTCGAATCGAACTTCGTTATCTCGCCTTGCGTGACTGTATAAGCGGTGCGTTCGAATGCAACAAAAACCGACGCAGGTGCGCCGCTATGCCGGCGACAACTCTGACAATGGCACCAATATACGGCTTTCGGTTGGCCAGTCGCAATAAAACGAACGGCACCGCACAAGCAGCCACCTTCGAATTTGTCGGTCGTGCCGCTCATAATCTTGATCCTCCCTTGACCGGATTATGACGTACAGTTAACCGGGGCCGCGGTACGAAGCAACCTCGGCTCGCCTAAAGGAAGACGCTGAGGTTCTTGTCGAGCAGGACGTTGGCGTCGAGAACGATTGTGCGCCTGCTCACCTTCCACGCGCCGTTTACCTTGCGCAGCACATCCTCGCGGCAACCGGAGAGGAGTTGGTGGTCCGTCTCCAGGTGCGAGCGGTACACCAGAAACGCGGTCTTGGCCTGCACCTCGCCGTTCTCCAGCGGTGCGGCTTCGAGAGTGCCGATCAGGTGACGGGTGCGCGATGGGGGATCCTCGGCCCAGGCCATCCCGCTGTCGAGCCGGGCCACCCGCATTTCGAGATAGCGCTTGTCCTCCTCGAGGATCGCCAGATCGCCGAGCGGCGTCACTTCGCGGTGCGCTTCCCGGCGCGGCACGTTCTTGCGGCGCGGCATGAAGTAGAGGACATCGTCGGTAAAGAGATCGAGCCACTCCTTGAGCTTGCGCTCGTCGAGCAGCCAAGCCTCGCGGATGTAGAATTGCATCAGCTCGAGCCACAGTGCCTGTAGCGACGTCAGCGCCATCGTCAGCTCCATTGGGCGGGCCGCGGCCCGCGCGCCCGCTTGGCCTTCACCGGATCGCCGCTCGCTAAACAGGATTGTATTGAGGACCGCACGATTGCCCTCTCCGCGCCGTTAGGCCCCAACGCATCGCGCCAATACACTCTTCGTACTGCTCACCAGCTCAGTGAGACGACAGGTCTTTGGCCTGCCTACTCAGACACCCGCCAGGCGGTGTGGGACACCAGCAACCACTTCCCGCTGCGTTTTTCGAAAACATCTGTCTCCGCGGTGGGGGCGTTTATGGCAGCGCCCGCCTTCGACTTGCCCACGGCATTCGCAATGCCCATCGACCACGCCACGTCGCCCTTTACCTGAATATAAGGTCCATCAGCCTGAGTGACCTTCAGTTCCGACCAGAAATTGCCCGCATCTTCCCAATTCTTCTTGACGGCATCCCAGCCAACGGAAATCTTCTTGTCCCGCGGATTGAGCAATATCACAGTGGCATCGTGCGCCCACAGCGGGTCCATTTTTGATCCCGAGAGCGGGCCGACTGCGGCATGATAGGCCACGATTGCGGCCTTGACGGCATCGATGTCGGATTGTTGCTGAGCGGATGCCGAGGCGGTGAGGCTAGCGGCGATGATCGCTAGAATGATTCCTATAGGGCGCATCATCTATTCTTCCGCGTGTGGTGCATGGCACGGATATACCCGTCCACGTTGTGGTGTCAAGGAATAGCCGACACCACAACGTGAGGACGGTAATTGATTTATTGGTTCCCCCCAACCACAGCATTCGTGACATGTTCGCGCTCGATGCCGGGCAGTCGCCGCATTGGCGAGCATTTAATGGATGAGGGGGACAGGAAGGGGACCCGTCGCGCCCGATGGGGAGGGTGAGGTGAGTCTTGCCGCGCCTCGTCGTGTCGGCCCTCCTCACCCTCCCCTCTGCCCCGCCGGCGGGGGAGAGGGAAAACCTGACGATCTGCTGTGATCCATTTCTGAAAAGCCTGCTTAGCCCCACATGGTCGCGGTGCCCTCGAAGCGGGCCTTGATCGGGTCGAGTGGGATGTCGCCCCAGCTCGCCGCGTTCATGAACGCTTCCCAGCGCCTGTAGAAGAGGCGCTGGTTGTTCTCCGAGATGTAGCGCTCGGAGACGAGCCCCGGATAATCCGGGTGCCGCCCGGCATGCCCGAGGCCCATCGACAGATCCTGCGGGTGCCGGCGGCCGAGGCGGCTCGTGCTCGCCAAACTCACCTGACGCCAGTTGTCGACGTCGTCCTGCTCGAACATGCCGGCCGCACCGTTGTTAGCTTGGCTCCCGATGCGGATCGCGCGCTTCAATTCCTCGGGCGCATCGCGCTCCAGCAGCACGAAGTGCCAGAACTCGGTCTTGAGCGGGCCGCGCGGCAAAGCCAGCCGCAGCCCGAGGATCCCGTTTGGGAAGATCGAATGGTTGCCGAGCTGCACCCGGCGCGCGCAGCATGCCGAGCCGCCGTTCGACTTCGGGCATCGTCGCGTCGTGGTACTCCTGGAACAGCCGCGCCGTCTCGCTCGACACGCCGTGCACATAGCGCGGGGTATTGTCGTCCGCGTCGCGGAAGGTGATCGAGTGCCCGTTGACAAAGGCGTGCTTGTTGGGGCTCTCGAACTGGTCCTCGTGGGACAGCCGCGGGCGGCCGAGATAGCGGGTCTGGACCCGGGCGCTGGAGAGATGGCTGGTGGGGACGTGGTAGTTGTCCGAGCAGTTATCCACCATCGTTTTCCAGTTGACCGGCTCGAGCCATTTCATCGGCCCCAGGGCCTGCATGCCGCCGTCCCGCCGATTGAACACGGTGTCGAGATACCAGCGCGCATCGCCCAGATAAGCCTCAAGGCTCGGGGCGTCCTTGGCCCAGGTCGCGAAGACGATTCCCGCGTAGGTCTCCACGCGGGCCTCGATCAGACCGAGGGACGCCCTGTCGAGTGCCCGGTAATAGGCCTCGGACTCCCCGGGGACGTGGTCGAGGGCGCCGTCGTTGCGGTAGGTCCAGCCGTGATAGGTGCACATGAAGCGCTTGGCGTTGCCGTCGTCGCAGCGCACGACGCGGTTGCCGCGGTGGCGGCACATGTTGAGGAGCGCGTGGAGCCTGCCCTCTCCGTCGCGGGTCAGGATGACCGGGTCTTCGCCCATGTAGGTGTGGAAGAAATCGTCGGGCTCGGGCACCAGGCTCTCATGCCCGATCATCAGCCAGGCGCGCCCGAAGATCTTCTCCATCTCCTCGTCGTAGACCGTCTGCTCGCTGAAGATGCGGCGGTCGAGTTTGCCGGTGGCGGGGTCGATGACGACGTATTTCCGAGTGGTGCCCATACCCGGATCCTCCCTCCCGCGGTCATGATAGCAGGAGCCGCGGATCAGTCGCGTGCCATAATCCATTTTGAACCAGAGGAGAGGCAAATGATTAAGACGATAGTGATCGGTGCCGGCGTGATGGGCGCCGCGGTCGCGTATCGGCTGGCTCAGGCCGGCGCGGCTGTTACGGTGCTGGAAGCGACGCGCATCGGCGGCGGCACCTCCGGCATCAGCTTCGCCTGGACCAACGCGCACAAAAAGCCGCCGAAACCCTATCACGATCTGAATGTCGCCGGGATGAAGGCGCATGCCGCGTTGGCCGACGAGCTTGGTGCCACGCCATGGTGGCACGGCGGCGGCAGTCTGGAATGGGAAGCCGAACCCGATCGCGCGGCGCAACGTGAAAACATCGAACAGCTGCGGACCTGGGGCTATGCCGCGGAGTGGATCACCTTGCGCCAGGTCCAGGAATTGGAGCCCGACATCGATCCGGCGACTATTGGCGATGCGCCAGTGGCATATTTCCCGGAAGAGGGTTGGCTCGATCCGGTGGTCTACGCGCATGCCATGCTGTCTGCCGCGCGGCTCCGCCACGGTGCGAAAGTCATCTGCGGCGCTCGGGTCGTAGACCTGATCATGGCCGGCGATCGTGTGACCGGCGTCCGCGTCGCCGACGGCACGCAATACGAGGCCGACACCGTCGTGAACTGTGCCGGGCGCTGGACCAACGAGGCAACCCGGGATGCGGGCCTGCACTTGCCGCTCGCACCGACCGTGGGGTTCCTGGTGTTCACGCCCCCTGTCGCGGCCAGCTTGAGCCGGGTGGTCCGCACCCCGCTCATCGACGTCCGCCCCGATGGCGCGGGGCGTCTGGTGCTGATAGCGGATACCACGTTGAGCTTCGATGCGAAGATCACCCCGTCTATGCCGGAAGCGCGCGATTGGGTGCGGCGCGCCCGCCGGTTGCTGCCCTCGATCGGCGAGGTCGAGCCGGAGGCGGTGCGCATCGCACTCCGGCCGATGCCCGCCGACCATTTCTCCGCGGTCGGACCGATGCCGCGAACGTCCGGCTATTATATCGCCGTCACCCATAGCGGCGTGACACTGTCGCCGTTCCTCGGCGCGGCGGTGGCTGACGAGATCGTCCATGGACGGCAACGGCCCGAGCTTGCCGATTTCCGACCCGCGCGTTTCTTCAACTGATGCGTCCGCAGTATCGCTTTATTACCCCGCGAATGGCGTCATCAGCTCCCGCGCATCCGGCAGCGTCTCCAATCGCCGGAGTGCCGCCAGCAGCCCGTCCAAACTTGCATCGGACAACGACTGCACCGCATTATGCGCGCAGTCGCGGAACTTGACCTCGAGCTGAGCATTGGTGAGCGGCTTCTGCGGCGACCCGATCGGATCGCTGGCCTCGACCGTAATCGAGCGCCCATCGGTCCGTTGAACCGTGATGCTGAGCGATCCTCTCGGTCGGCCTTCCTGCGCGACGCCGGCGATGCGATCCGACAGCGCCAGGACCGCGGCATCCCCCAGACCGTCGACCTCCGCTATCCCTACCTTGCCATGCACCAAGGCGGTGGCGACGAGGAAGGGTTGGGCGAATTGCGCCTCCACCACCTGGGTGGGACGGCGCTTTGCCGGCCCGCGGCCGAATTGGTCGCTGTTTCCGGCGGGGTCCGCCTCGATCGTCACCGATTGGATGTCATCGGGCCGCTCGATTTCGAGCCGGGCTCGTGCCGCGAGCGCAGCATCGATCGCGGCGTGCAGTGGGCGACCGCAGGGGTAGGGCTTGTAGCTCAGCGCCTCGCCGTGGAAGGCCGTGCCCAGGTCGCGCAGCAGCACCGATGCGTCGTATCCGTTTGGCTGGTAAAGATCGAAGAACCCGAAACGGCCATTGAAGATTGTTGCGCGCACCGGTGAACCCGGTCTGCGCCAATAGGGCCGAGAAAACGCCGGCGCTCGCCGCCTGGCCCGCCTGCATTCGCTTGGTCAATGCCCCGTCCAGGATGCATTGGCGATTGCCGGCGGCGTGACTGTAGGCGATGCCGAAGGCGGCCAGCATCTGTTCCGGCGTCAGGTCGATCAGCTTGCCTGCGGCCGCGGCGGCGCCAAAGATCCCGATCGCGGCGGTGCGATGCCACCCCCGGTCGAGCGTGCTGGCGAGCGCGATACGGCACGATACGTCGAGACCGAGCGCGACAGCCAACAGGAGATCACGCCCAGTAACACCTTCTAGGCTATCGCATGTCGCCAGTACCGCGCCCAACACGGAGACGCCGGGATGGATTGAGCCGCCGGTATCCAGCGTGTCGTCGAAATCCAGCGCATGGCCCATGCTGGCATTAAGCAACGCTGCCTGTGGTGCCGGCAGGCGGATCCCGCGCAGCAAGACGCGGCTTTCCGCCAGCCCGCCCCAGCGAGAGATCACCGCAAAGAGCTCGTCGATCCCCGGACAGCCGCTTCCGCCGAGCATGCAGCCAAAGGTATCGAGAATATCGCGGCGGGCGGATTCGACGGCGCTCGCGGACAGATCCGCGTAGCCGGTGCGGCAAACGTGCTGGGCCAGGGGCCAAGCGGCATCGTCGGTCATGATCTTCTCCCAACGGCTCCGATGTTCCGATATTACTTGTGTGACCCGAATGTGTGGACCATGGAGGGGCGAACGCCATGTACAAGCTTTACTATGCTCCGGGCACCTGTGCGCTCGCGACGCACATCGCGCTCGAGGGGCCGGCGCGCCCTACGAGGCGGTTCTGGTCGATTTCCGTTCCCAAAGTCAGAGGAGCCCCGAATACCTCGCGGTCAACCCGAAAGGGCGCGTTCCCGCGCTGGTGACCGAGAGCGGCACACTCACGGAAACCCCCGCGCTGCTGTGCTTTGTGGCGCAGCGTTTCCCGAACGCCGAACTCGCCCCGCTCGCGGATCCGTTCGCCCTCGCACAGGTTCAGGAGTTCAATAGCTATCTTTGCTCGACCGTGCATGTCGCGCACGCACATCGTATGCGCGGCACTCGGTGGGCGGATGATGCCGCGGCTGTCGAGGCAATGAAGCGCAAAGTGCTAGCGAACGTGACGGAATGCTTCGAGCTGATCGAACATAAGCTCGTGAAGGGTCCGTGGGTCATGGGCGACCAGTACACGATCTGCGACCCGTACCTCTTCACGATCGCTTCCTGGATAGAAGGTGACGGCGTCGACACCAGCAAATTACCCCGCGTCATGGAGCATCGTGCGCGCATGCTGGCGCGCCCCGCTGTTCAAAAGGCTGTGGCCGCCGAAGGCACACAGATCTCCTGACGCAGCAGACGTGACTCCAACGATGCCTCGGTGATGCCGGCTGCCCCTCAGCATCTAACGCATTTTGTGGTGGTCGGCGCCGGCGCTGCAGGGCTGATGACTGCGCGCGAGCTGGCGCGCGCAGGCAAAAGAGTGACCATCCTCGAGGCGCGAGACCGCTGTGGCGGACGCATCTACACGCTGCCAACAGCGGAATTCGGCTATCCGGCGGAGGGCGGGCCCGAGTTTGTCCATGGCGCCGCGCCGCTGACGCGCGCCTTGATGCGCGAAGCAGGACTTGCGCTGCAGCCCCGCGGAGGCACGCGATGGAGCACCCGCACCGGTGCATTATCGCCCGACGAGTTTTCGGTACCGCACATGGGCCGGTTCTACCAGGCCTTGAGCGGGGTGAATACCGATCTGCCGATCGCCGAATTTCTGGAGATGCATTTTACCGGTCGGCAATACGACGAGCTGCGGCGATCAATCACTCGGACGGTCGAGGGCTACGATGCGGCCGACCCGTGGCGCGCCAGCACCCTGGCGCTGCGCGACGAATGGATGGCGCGGGATGACGGTGAGCACGGGCGGATCGCCGGGGGCTATGGCGAGCTCATCGAATATCTTTTATCAGAATGCTGCAGGCACGGCGCCGCGCTCCATCTCGGCGCGGCCGCAACGGCGATTGACGAGGCCGGCGGGCGGATTGCCGTGCGCTGTGACCGTGGCGCCACATTCGAGGCCGACGCCGCGATCCTTACTATGCCGCCCCCGCTCCTCTCCGAAATCGCGCTTCCGTCGGCGGCGCGCGAACGGCTAGCAGCCACTGCCGATATCGGGTTCGGCAACGTCGTCAAAATTCTATTTCGTTTCGCCACGAAGTGGTGGGCCAATCAGAGCGGGCGAAATCTGGCTGACCTCTCGTTCCTGCTTTCCGACGCGAAGGTTCCGACCTGGTGGACACAGCATCCGGCCGAATATCCGGTGCTGACCGGCTGGTTCGCGGGGCCCAAGGCCGACAGAGTGTCGTCACTCACCGAGGCCGAGCTCGTCGACATGGGGCTCACCTCGCTCGCCGAGATCTTCGATCTGCCTTCGGACCGCATCAGGACGGATCTCGTCGCGTCGCGAGCGATCAACTGGGGCAACGATCCGTTTGCACGCGGCGCTTACTCCTACGCCACCCCCAGAACACGTGAAGCGCAGTCGGTTCTGAGAAAACCGAATGGTGATGCCATATTCTTTTCTGGCGAGGCGCTCTATGCCGGTCCGGACATGGGCACGGTCGAGGCGGCGCTGGCCAGCGGACAGGAAACAGCACAGACGATCCTGATGGGGTCTCCGGCGACACCACCCCGCGCCTAGTAAACTACGAACTCACCCTCGGTCGCCTGATTTCACCGTCGGCTTGGGGCATGAGTCGTCATCTTCAAATGCGGCTGCAATGCGCCGAGAGCCGCTGTCTTATCAGGCGCGAGCGAACCGACCATCAGCGCGCCGCATCACTATTCTGAGTAATGCTTACGCTCGCGCCGTTTGCTGAGCTGCGTTAGCCTCCGACCGACCCGCTCCGCAGGGCCATCCGCATCGTCGGCGGTACAATCCCTCGAGGGGTCCATCTCCGATGCCAGGAACAGAAAGCATGATTGCCTCACAGGCGGCAACAGGCGACGCTGCGGAAATGCCGTTTCCCTCTCACCTCAGGAGGTTGCGATGCCCGAACCCGAACGCATCGATCGACGCCGGGCGGCGCTGATCGCTTACGACGTTTGCCGGCGCGCGCTGGCGCCGTCGGATCCCGCCCGAAGGGCTGCGATGCGCCCCGTGCTCGATGCCTGGGTGCAGATGATCGCGGCCGCACGGGCGGCGGGCGTGCCGGTGATCTACACGACGCCAGTCAGCCGCTCCGATGGCGCCGACGTCGTCATGCTGCCGACCGACCTTTCGGCGGAGACCGGCGTGCCGCCGCTCACCAACACTGTCGAGGGTACGGCAGAGGCGGGCTTCCCCGACGATATTGCGCCGCGCCCCGAGGATTACGTCTTCCTCAAGCGGCGGCCGAGCGCCTTCTACGGGACGGGCGTCGCCGAGCTCCTGCACATGCTGCGGCGCGACACGATTATCATCGGCGGCGGCGCCACCAATCGCGGCGTCGAGACGAGCGTCCGCGAGGCCTTCAACCTCGACCTCGCATCAGTTGTGGTGCGCGAATGCTGCTGGAGCGGAGACACAGCTGCCCACGCCTATAGCCTGGACAAGGCGATGAAAATGTACGCGCGCATCCGAAGCCTCGACCATGTCGCGGCAATGCTGCGGGAATGAGGGATCACCGCTCGTTTGTACAAAACTGCGCGCCAAGAGCGGGACCTCAGAATAAATCCGGAAAAACAGCCCGGCGGGCAAACCGGGAGTTCGGTTTGCCACCCAACTCGGTCGATCTGTGGACGGCCGACATAGGTGTGTTAGAGGGCAGCTCCCGGGCTTATAGGCCGACACGGGTAGGCCGACACGGGCCGAAAGCGGTCGTCGGCCGAATGCGGAGCCAACGGGCTGAGCTCGAGCCCACTCGCTCATCGATGACTCGCTCAAGATACAACCCCGCATCCATGGGTTTCGGGACTATGCGGCAAGCGATATTCTCCGCCTGCAACAGCGATCGAGGAGCGTGGCGATGGCATCGGAGCGCCCGGCGCGTTCTTGTGTTTCCCCAGCCCTGTTGCATTTTCATGTCGCGAAAAGTCGCAGATTTCCGAGGGTTACCATCTTATTCCGTAAATTCCATGCAACACCCGCGCAACATCCGTTCGCACTCCGTTCATGGCGATTCGCGCTCGGCGGCGGGCCTCCGATGGCGCGGCTGCCGGCGTTTGGTCAAGGATTATGCCGATCTGCTTGGCTCATCCGTTCGCGGCAATCTACTGAAGGATCAGGCGATCGACACGGGGCTGCGCAGCATGCCCCTCGCTCCAGGAGATGACGCCCGATCGGAGCACAACACGGCCTCGCGGGCACAAGGGCGGCGCGCTGTCCGCCTAGGCGATGAGCCGGCCCGCGCGCGACCGAGCTCTACGACCGGGCGAAGGAGCGCCTCGCGCAAGACGAGGTGGACCGGATTAGGCTGTTGAGGAGGACACACCGTGGCCAACCAAGCCGAGACTGTGATCACGCTGACCGATGCACCGGACGACGACGAGCGTGCTTCGATCACAGACGGGTTGCGCGCCTACAACGAGGCACAGGCCGGAGGTTCGGACGGACGTCCGCTCGCCATCTTCGTCCGCAACCCTGAGACGAAGAAGGTCGTTGGCGGCCTGCTGGGCCGCACGTATCTCGGCCTCTTGAGAGTGGAGACATTTTTTCTGCCCGAGCATTTGAGGCGCGACCGGCTTGGTAGCCGGATCCTCGCCATGGCAGAGGAGGAAGCGCGGCGACGCGGCTGTACCCGCGCGGTGTTGTCGACGCTCCACTTTCAGGCGCCGGGTTTCTATTTGAAGCAAGGTTGGGAGGTCGCCGCCCGGATCGATTGTGAGCCGCCCGGCCATACGCGGTTCTATATGACCAAGAAGCTGTCCTAATTCATTCTGGTGTAACGCGGGCAAAAACGCGAAAAGAAGCAACCATCCTCGCGAGAAGGATGATGCAACAATCCGTCGAGGCGCTTTAGGAGACGTTATGACCGCCGACGCCCTTGCCCCGCCTGCCGTCCGCGCCAGACCCACACTGACGCGGGTCATCGTTGCTGCCTCGCTCGGCAATGCGATCGAATGGTTCGATTTTCTCGTTTACGGCTATTTCGCAGTCACGATCTCGAGAGTGTTCTTCCCGAGCACCAACGAGACCGTATCGTTACTGGCGACCCTGGGCACCTTCAGCGTCTCGTTTCTGGTGCGCCCGATCGGCGCAATCTTGATCGGCGCCTATACCGATCGCGCCGGCCGCAAGGCCGGGCTCACTCTCTCGATCCTGTTGATGGTCATCGGCACGACGATGACGGCGGTGATGCCGGGTTATGCGACGATCGGGCTTGCGGCACCCATCCTGATCCTGGTCGCCCGATTGTTGCAGGGGTTTTCGGTCGGCGGCGAGTTTGGCAGCGCCGTCACCTTTTTGGCCGAACAAACCGCCTCGCGCAAAGGCTTTGTCGCGAGCTGGCAATGGGCCAGCACCGGGGTCACGGGCCTCTTGGCGTCGGGTTTCGGGCTCGTGCTGACGAGCACATTGTCGCCGGAGCAGCTCGTCGAATGGGGCTGGCGCGTCCCGTTTCTGTTCGGGATCTTGGTTGGCCCGGTCGGGCTCTATATTCGCCGCCGGCTCGACGAGACGCCGGAATTTGTCGAGATCAAGCCGACCCGCACGCCAGTGCGGGACGTGCTGCGCGAGCACCCGATCGAATGCCTCTTGGCGATGGGCGCCGCGATCATCTCGAACAGCTCGGCCTATATCATCCTCTACATTCCGACCTATGCGATGAAGGAGCTGCACCTGCCACAGGCAACCGGCTTCACCGCGACCCTCGTCGGCGCCGTCATTCTCGGCATCGCCTCACCCTTCGCCGGACACTTTTCCGACAAGTTCGGACGCAGCGGCATCTTGACGGGAACGGCTTGGCTCTTTCTCCTCACCACCTATCCGATTTTCTATCTGATGGTCGCCTATCCCTCGCTTGCGACAGCGATCTTTGCCGCCGGCTGGCTCAGCCTCGTCAAAGCGGGCTATAGCGGAGTGCTGCCATCACAGCTCGCCGAGCTCTTTCCGACCGCGATCCGCGGGATCGGCGTGTCACTGAGCTTCGCTGTCGCCGTGACAATCTTCGGCGGTTTCACGCCCTTTGTCGCGACCTGGCTCATCGCCATGACCGGCAACAGCCTTTCGCCGAGCTTCTACATCATGTTCACTGCTGCGCTCAGCATCATCGCTCTCGGCTTTGTGCGCCGCCGTCGGTATCCGCGCTAAGATCCCGGCCGGACGGTGAAGGGAGAGAATGCGATGCAGATCGTCGACGCTCAAATTCATCTCTGGGGAACCGGCTTGCCGAGCAACCTCTCGCATCGCCAGGTGACGGCTTTTACCCCTGCGGAGGCCATCGCGCTGATGGACGAAGGAGGTGTCGATGCCGCCGTCATTCATCCCCCGGGCTGGGACCCAAATTCGACCGAGATGGCATTTCAGGCGGTCCAGAACTACCCGGGCCGCTTCGCGGTCATGGGCGCGGTGCCGCTCGATCGGCCGGAATCTCGCGCACGCATCGCAAGCTGGAGACAACAACCAGGGATGCTCGGTCTACGGTATGGGTTCCTCTCCGATCCCGCGCGGCAGTGGCTGCGGGATGGCACGCTCGACTGGCTTTGGGCGACCGCCGAAAATGCCGGTGTGCCGATCGCCACGCTGGCGACCGACTCACTAACCGAGCTCGGCCGGATCGCCGAGCGCCACCCCGGACTGCGCTTGACGATCGACCACTTGGGCGGCAGAGGCGGCACGACCACCCTGAAAGACGCCGCGGCGATGACCCACATGCCGAAGCTTTTGGCGCTGGCAAAGTTCCCCAATGTGGCGGTCAAAGCGACCGGTGTGCCTCACTATTCGAGCGAGGCTTACCCATTTCCTGCGCTCCACTCCTTTCTGCGCCATGTCTACGATGCTTTCGGCCCCAACCGCATGTTCTGGGGCACCGACATCACGAAGATGCCCTGCTCCTGGCACGAATGCGTGACGATGTTCACCGAAGAATTGCCGTGGCTCAGTGAAGAGGACAAGAGGCTGATCATGGGCGAGGCGCTCTGCGCCTGGTGGGGCTGGAACCGTACAAAGGAGATTCCACAATGAAAACCAATGCGAGAGAAAAGCAAGTCTGTGTCGTCATCGGTGCCACGTCCAAATGGCAGTCGGATGGCCGCAATACCCTGCTGGCGCACGGCCATCCGGTCGACGACAGCGAGGTGCCGGTGGGCGTGCGCTGGGGTGTGGGCGGCGCCATTGCGCAGAAATTCGCGCAGGAGGGTTTCTTTACCGTTCTGACGACCCGCAAGGAGGCCAATGCGGCGGCACTGGCAGCGGCCATCCGCGGGCAGGGCGCCGAATGTATGATCGTCGAGCTCGATCTCGTCTCGCAGGATTCGATCGCGAATGCGTTCGCCACGATCCGCCGCGAGGCAGGCGATCCGGAAGTCCTCATCTACAATGCCGGCTACCTCGAAGGCCGCGATCTGCCGCCTGACAAGGAACTCCTCGAATATCTGCCGGTCGAGATCCTCGACACTGGGCTGCACATCTCCGCCCGCGGGCCTTTCCTCGTCGCCCAGCAAGTGCTGCCGGCAATGCGCAAAAACGGCCACGGCTCATTCTTCTTCTCGAACAATTCCAGCTCATTGCGCGGGAAGAAGCGCTACACCGGCCAGTCGCTCTACTATCCCCGGGTTATGATGCGCACTCTGGCGCAGGTATTGACAGAAGAATACTCCGAGCACGGCGTGCACGTCGCCAATATCGTCATCGACGGCTCAATTGATTCGCCCGGCAGCCGCGCCTTGCCTAGAAATCAGAACCGCCGCGACCTGATAATCAACCCCGTCAAGATCGCCGAGGCGTACTGGTACCTGCACACGCAGGACCGGTCGTGCTGGACGCACGAGCTGCAGCTCACGCCATTTCCGACTAAGCCGAGCTACTGAGCCCGCGCTCGATGACCACCCCCGTTGATGTTCTGATCATTGGCGCCGGCGCCTCCGGCGCGGCCGTCGCTTGGAGCCTCGCCGAGACGAAGATGCATATCCTTTGTCTCGAACAGGGCGACTGGATGAAACCGTCCGAATACCCGAGCACAGCACGCGATTGGGAGGCGCGGCAGCTCAACGATTTTCACATCAGCCCGAACCGGCGCGGGCGCGACACCGATTATCCGATCAACGACGCCAACTCACCGATCAAGATCGCCAATTTCAACGGTGTCGGCGGCGGCACGGTGCTGTATGCGGGTCATTTCCCGCGCTTCCATCCATCGGACTTCCGCGTGCGCACGCTGGACGGCGTCGCCGATGACTGGCCGATCGATTACGCGACGCTGGAGCCGTTCTACGCCGAGAACGACCGCATGATGGGCGTGTCCGGCCTGGCGGGCGATCCCGCCTATCCGCCGCACGAACCGATGATGCCGCCGCTGCCGCTGGGCAAGTCGGGTGCGGCCTTGGCACGCGGGCTCAACAAGCTCGGCTGGCACTGGTGGCCCTCCGATAGCGCGATCGCCACGGTGGAGTACGAGGGCCGCGCGCAATGCATCAATCTCGGCCATTGCACCTCGGGCTGCGCGCAGGGCGCAAAGGCGAGCACCGACATCACGTACTGGCCTGCCGCCATCCGCGCCGGCGTCGAGCTGCGCACACGCTGCCGGGTGCGCGAGATCACGACCAACGAACACGGCATGGCGTCGGGGGTAGTCTATTACGATGCGGATGGGGTCGAGCAGTTCCAGCCCGCTGAAGTCGTCATCCTCGCCTGCAATGCCGTCGGCACGGCGCGCATTCTGCTGAATTCCGCGTCCGCGCAATTCCCCAGCGGTCTTGCCAATTCTAGCGGCCTGGTCGGCAAGAACCTTATGTTCCACCCCTATGCGCGGATGGCGGGATATTTCGATGAAGCGCTCGATGGGTATCGCGGTCCAGGTAATTGCATTTGGAGCCAGGAGTTCTACGAAACGGACCGCTCACGCGAATTCGTGCGCGGCTATACCTTCGAGTTCTCGCGCGGCCAGGGGCCGGTTATGGCCGCCGTGCACGGCATGCAAATCGGGCGCCTGCCGTGGGGCTCGGAGCACCACCGCGCCTATCGCAAGCTGTTCTGCCATCGCACCGGCATGGTGGCGATCTGCGAGGACCTGCCGGAGGAGCACAATACCGTCACATTGGATCCGGTGCTCAAGGATTCCAACGGCATTCCGGCGCCGAAGATCACCTACACGCTGAGCGAGAACAGCTGCCGCATGCTGGATCACGGGGTGGCTCGGGCCACCGAGATCCTGCGTGCCGCTGGAGCTTATGACGTGTGGTCCGAGGCGCCGATTGCCGACGGCGGCTGGCATCTGATGGGAACCGCGCGGATGGGCACGGACCCGGCGCGATCTGTCGTGAATGAATGGGGCCGCAGCCACGACGTGAAGAACCTGTTGATCGTCGACGGCAGCATCTTCGTCACCTCGGCGGGCGTGAACCCGACGCGCACGATCCAAGCGCTGGCGCTCTATGTCGCCAACAACATCAAGCAGCGACTGGCTGATGCCACCCTGTTTGATTGAGCCAGCCATGCTGACAGCGGGTCAATGCCGGTCGTTGCGGTGCCTCGCCGAGATGATAATCCCGGTGAGCGCCGAATACGGCGTGCCGAGTGCCGGGGACGACGCGATATTTGCCGACATCTTGCGGAGCTTCGGCCGTGACGCAGAGCATGTCTTAGCGGTGCTGCGAACCCTCGACGAGATGGCGGGCGACGTGTTTGCCGATCTCGAGCCGGCGCGACGCGAGGCCGTCGCTGCCCGGTTGCGCGACAATGGCGGCCAGTCGCTGATCTATCTCGAGCGGATCATCCTGCAATGCTACTACCGCGACGATCGCGTCATGCGATCGCTCGGCCTCGAGGTCCGGCCACCATACCCCAAGGGTTTCGAGGTCGAACAGGGCGACTGGTCGTTGCTCGACCCGGTCCGGGCGCGCCCCAAGCTTTACCGTGAGATATCTTGATGGCGTGTGGTGCGTTGTGTTCGGCTCTCAACAGTTCATCTTCTCCAACGACTCCAGCTCACTGCGCTGGCGCGAGCGCATGACTGGACAGTGGGGAGGGTCCCAAATCGCCCTGTCGTACGGGAAATATTAATGGGAGGGAGTATGAGATCGGCATACGGACGCCAGACCGCACCACCTGACTATGAGCTCACCTGTGTCGAGCCCGGGAGCCCAGTGGGCGAACTCCTGCGCCGGTATTGGCAGCCGGTCTGCACGTCGGATGAGCTGCGCGATCTGCCAAAGAAAGTGAAGCTGCTCTGCGAAGAGCTCGTGGTCTTCCGAGACAGGAAGGGACGCGTCGGGGCGCTCGAGCCACATTGCTCGCACCGTGGAACCTCTCTCGAATGGGGAAGGGTCGAGGAGCAGGGGCTGCGTTGCTGCTATCACGGGTGGCCCTACGATACACAAGGCCAATGCATCGACATGCCCTGCGAGACAGATGAGTTCCGCAAACGCATGGATGTTTGGCACCCTGCCTACCCGACCTTGCAATTTGGCGGTCTGGTATTCGTCTATATGGGCCCGCCTGATACGGAGCCCCTTTTCCCGATGTACGACATCATCGACACCCGTTACCGCGATGATGTCGTGCTGCGGGGTATGCGGCTATGGGGCGAGTATTCCGTCGGCTACGTCAAAGACTGCAACTGGCTGCAACATTACGAGAACATTGTCGATCCGTGGCACCTGCTGATGCTGCATCAAATGATCAGCGGCGACCAGTTCGAGGGAGCGCTGATGCAGGGTGCGCCACACATCGGGTTCGAGAACACCTCGCTCGGCGTCCGTTATCGGGTGGTCAAGGATCTCCCAAACGGCAATCGCTTCGTGCGCCACGCGGAATGCATCGTGCCGAATGCTTTCTTGATCCCCGATATCCGCGAGACCGGCACGACGCCCAAACGCCGGGAGCGTTGCACGGAGCTGTCATGGGCGGTTCCGGTCGACAACGAGCATGTGATCGGCTTGAGCATCGTTGCTTGGCCGCTCGAAGACGGTGAGCCGAAGAAAGACTGGAGGCCCGGTACAGACACGGCCCAAGAAATCCGGCCGGGTTCGGTCCTATCGCGCAAATACGAAGATCGCCAGCGCAAGCCCGACGATCTCGAGGCCCAAGAAGGTCAGCGAGCCATCGCTGTGCATGCTCTCGAAAACCTCGCAATGTCCGATACGGGCATCGTCATGTTGCGGCGAACACTGCGCGAACAAATCACGCGAGTAAACGACGGTCTCGATCCGATCAATGTGATACGGGATGAGCGGCTTAACCGAAAAATACCGACTAACGCGTGGAACACGATCCTGTCCCCCGCCGAGCTACCCATGCATCAGGGAGAGGAGGTGTGAGGACGACGGAAGGGTGACTGTCGAGTCCAGCAACCCCTGGGAGTGAGGAATATGGAAATTGGCGCTGCGATTTTCTTCACCGACTACTCGATCACTCCTACTGAGCTCGCGGTGGCGCTCGAACAGCGAGGCTTCGACTCGCTGTGGGTGGCCGAGCATTCGCACATCCCGGTCAACCGCCGCTTCAGCCTGCCGGGCGGCATGGAGCTGTCCAAGCAGTACTATGACGTGATGGACCCGTTCGTCACGTTGAGCGCAGCCGCTGCTGTCACCACGCGCCTCAAGCTCGCCACCGGCATCTGTCTGGTGATCCAGCGCGACACGATCCAGACCGCCAAGCTCGTCGCCTCACTCGACCAAGTGTCCAAGGGCCGTTTCCTCTTCGGCATCGGCTGCGGTTGGAATGCCGAGGAGATGGAAGACCACGGCACCGTCTACGAGACCCGCACATTGAAGATGCGCGAGCAGATCGAGGCGATGAAGGAGATCTGGACCAAGGACCAGCCGGAATATCACGGCGAGATCGTCGACTTCCCGCCGATGACGACGTGGCCCAAGCCAGTGCAGAAACCGCACCCGCCGATCATCGTCGGCGGCGCCTTCCGCTTCGCGGCACGGCGGGCGATCCGCTACGGCGACGGGCTGCTCCCGCAGGCGCCGAGCGCCGGTTCGGGCAGCCCCGAAGAGTTCATGCCGCGCCTGCGCCAAATGGCTGAAGAGGCCGGCCGCGATCCGCAGTCCTTGTCGGTGACATTGGGCGGCGCCCCTGAAGATCTGGATCTTTTGAGGCGTAACCGCGACCTTGGCATCACACGGATGACCGTCCGCCTGCCTCCAGCCAAGTCGGACGAGATCCTGCCGTTGCTGGACCGCTGGGCGAAGCTGATCCGCCAGCTCGCCGTGTGATTCGGTTATCGCAGTGCAAGAGTTATCTGGCGGTTTTCAGCGACTGTCGTGGTGTCGAAGTTCGACAGCGTGACTCCCAATAGCCGCACGCCGCGTGACGGCGGGAAGTGGGGCTGAAGAAGATCGAGGCTGACCTGCTCGATCATCGCCCGTGACGCGATCGCTTCGGCGCACGATCGGCTGCGAGTGATCTGCCGGAAGTTGGCGTACTTGATCTTTACCGTTACAGTCCGCGCGGTCAGGTCGTGTCGGCTGTAAGCCGCCCATAGTTTGGCAAACACCGGCTCGAGTGCCGGCGCCACCTCTTCCCACGCCAGAAGGTCGTGCGCAAAGGTCGTTTCGGCACCCAGTGACTTGCGCCGCTGATCAGCCACCACTGACCGGTCGTCCTCAGCCCGTGCCAAGTGGTAGAAGTAATCGCCTGCTTTGCCGAACTGAGTGGTCAGGAACGCTTGTGTCTGGCCTCTAAGGTCGAGCCCGGTGTGGATGCCGAGCTTGTTCATTTTCGCCGCGGTCACCGGGCCCACGCCATGAAATTTGCCCACGGGCAGCTCAGCCACGAAGGCTGGCCCCATTTGCGGGGTGATCACGAACAGCCCGTCCGGCTTGCAATAGTCAGACGCCAGCTTTGCGAGGAACTTATTGTAGGACACCCCGGCGGAAGCGGTCAGACCCGTTTCCACGCGTATGCTTACCTTGATTTCTTTCGCGATCGCAGTCGCCGAACCTAGATCCACGCAGCGCGCCGTCACGTCGAGATAGGCCTCGTCCAAGGACAGCGGCTGAATGAGCAAGGTGTAACGTGCGAAGATGGCGCGGATCTGCTGCGACACCGCCCTGTAGACGTCAAAGCGCGGCGGCACAAACACAAGCTCGGGGCATTTGCGCCGGGCCGTGACTGAGGGCATTGCAGAGTGCACGCCAAATTTGCGCGCCTCGTAACTCGCGGCAGCCACCACACCGCGCGCTCCGGCACCGCCGACAGCGATCGGAACACCGCGCAGTGCCGGATCGTCGCGCTGTTCCACGGACGCGTAGAAAGCATCCATATCGATGTGGATGATGCGGCGGAGACCCGGTGCCAGGTCGGGAGGATGTGACATGCCGCTCGAAATGATATCACAAGCCTGCCGGCGCATGAACGAATAGGGGCCAGTCGCCAGCTTGGTGGTCATCGAACGGAGTACAGCCATGCTTCCCCCCAGTGATAAGCTCGCGATCTGCTTCGCCCACGTCGCCTACCAGTTGCAGGAGCGGTTTTCGGCCCTCGAGACCGGCATCAATGCCTTCGCGGCTCGCGAGCCCGGGACGTTGGAGAATCGAGTGGCGGAGGCCGACGTGCTAGTGATCTCCGGGCTGTGGCATGACGGACTTCTCGACCGTGCGAGGAAGCTCCGCTTCATCCAGGCGATCGGCGCCGGCACTGACCAGTTCCCGCGTGAGGAGCTGGCGCAGCGCGGCATCCGCCTGGCCAGCGCGCACGGCGTCAACTACCGCGCAGTCGCCGAGCACGCGATGGCGCTTATCCTCGCATTGAGCCGCCGGTTTCCCGAGGCACGTGATAACCAAGCAAAACGCGTCTGGCGCGGCATGATCAGCAATCCCTCCCAGCGGGAAGACGAGCTCGGCGGTAAGACGCTTCTTGTGGTCGGCCTCGGGCAGATCGGCGGACGCCTCGCCCAGCTCGCCAAAGCTTTCGATATGCGCGTTGTCGGGCTGCGGCGCGATCCGGCCGCCGGTCGCGGCGCGACGGATGCCGTGCATACCATGAATGAGTTCAAATCCCTCTTGCCCGAGGCCGATTTTGTCGCCCTCACCTGTCCGCTAACCAAGGAGACCGAAAAACTCGTCGACGCCGAGGCGCTCCATCTGATGAAACCTTCCACCTATCTCGTAAACGTGGCTCGCGGACGGGTCGTCGACGAGGCGGCGCTTGTCGAGGCGCTTGCCACGCACCGGATCGCCGGCGCCGGCATCGACGTGACGACCGAAGAGCCGCTCGGGGCGAGCTCGCCGCTTTGGGGGATGGAGCATCTGCTTCTCACCCCACACACCGCGGGCGAGACTCGGCGTTACGAGGACAATGTGATCGAAATCCTCCGCGACAATCTGGGGCGCCTCTGGCGCGGCGAAGAGCTACGCAACCACGTAGTGTGAAGCCTATTGGCGCAAGCGCAGAACTCTGTCGTTGTCGGAACGACCCGATTGCGCCAGTCTGCGGGTGACCCCGGCGTCTACCGGACGAGGTGCGCTGGATCGTTCAGACCTGCGACGGCGCCATGGCTGCTGGATTGAGAAAATGCGGTAGCAATGCAGATGACCGCCCCACGACCTATCCGGCTCAACGCTTTCGACATGGCGTGCGTCGGCCATATTCAGCACGGAATGTGGACGCATCCGCGTGACCGTTCGTCGGACTACACCTCGCTCGACCATTGGGTGCGCCTGGCGCGCATGTTGGAGCGCGGCCTATTCGATGGACTGTTCCTCGCCGATGTGCTCGGCGCTTACGATGTCTACGGGGGAAATGCAGACGCCTCGCTGCGAGGTGGCGTGCAGATCCCGCTGCTCGACCCAATGGCGCTCATTCCGGCAATGGCCTATGCGACCACGCATCTCGGCTTTGGCGTGACATGTAATCTTGCGTACGAAGCGCCTTTCCTGTTCGCCCGTCGCATGGCGACACTGGATCATCTCACACGCGGCCGCATTGGGTGGAACATCGTCACCGGCTATCTGGACAGCGCCGCGCGCGCGATGGGCTTCGACGCGCAAATGGAACACGACGACCGGTACGATCTGGCCGACGAATATCTGCAAGTGGTCTACGCGCTGTGGGAGGGCGGTTGGGCGGACGACGCGGTAATAGGTGACCGCCAACGGGGCATCTACACCGATCCGCGACGGGTACGCCCGGTGCGCCACGACGGCAAGCAGTTCCATGTCGAGGCCGTGCCGCTGTGGGAGCCGTCGCCGCAGCGCACGCCTGTGTTGTACCAGGCGGGCGCTTCCGACCGTGGCCGAGTATTCGCCGCTCGCCACGCTGAATGCGTGTTCGTCAACGGCAGCACTAAAGCGAATGTCGGCCGTATTGTCGCGGACCTACGCACCCGCGCCGCGCCGCGGCCGATGCTAGTCTTTGTCGGCGCGAGCGTGGTGACCGGTCGTACGGAGACGGAAGCCCGCGAGCTTCTGGCGGAGTACAGGCGCCACGCCAGTGTCGAAGGCGCCCTGGCGCATGCCGCTGCCTCGCTCGGCATCGACTTCGGCCGTTACGGCATGGACGAACCGATCGAGGCAGGTTCCACTCAGGCTATTCGCTCCAATGTGGAGGCTATCACCGCCTCTCTCGGCCCGGGCTGGTCCAAGCGCCAGCTTATCGACCGGTTTGTGCTCGGCAGCCGTCAGCCGCCTATTGTCGGTTCGCCCGAGCAAGTTGCCGATCAACTGATCGCGTGGGTGAGTGAGGCGGATGTAGACGGCTTCAACCTCTCCCGCACCGTTGTTCCGGAGTGTTTGGCGAGTTTCATCGACCTAGTGGTACCGATCCTGCAGGAACGCGGCGCCTACAAGCGCGATTATGCCCTCGGCACGTACCGGCAGAAGTTGTTCGGTTGCGGCGACCGGTTGCCGGACGAGCACCCAGCGGTGGCAGCACGCTGGACCGAATCGGGAGCTCGTGGGTCGGTTGCGCCCAGGATGATCGCGGAATAAAACTGGGTGCCGAGGAGTCATTGATTCGACGTCCGGCCCACCGCGCGATGCCGACGGCGCGGGCTTGCTAATCCGCACACGAGCCAGGGGGAAATGATGCGCATCGAAGTAATTCTTGCAGCGGGGTTCGCCCTTTGCATAACCGCGGTCGGTCCGGCTGTTGCTGATGGTGGCGGCGGTGGAAATGAGAGGTCGAACAGGACCACCTGCGACAGAGGCGAGGTCTGGGACAGCAAGAGCCAGAGATGCGTGAAGGCGGAAAACGGGGTGCTGCCCGACGAGGCGCTCACCGACTACGCCTTTGCGCTGATCAAGGCCGGACGCTACGGTGAGGCGCTCGCTACCCTCGACCTGCTGCAGAACCCCAACACGCCGGTCCCTCTCAATTACCGCGGCTATGCGACGCGCAAACTGGGCCGGATCGACGAGGGGATCGGCTACTATTTGAGATCGGTCGCGCTCGATCCACACTACGCGCAGGTTCGCGAATACCTGGGCGAGGCCTATCTCCTCAAAGGCGACACGGCACGCGCCAAGGCCCAGCTCGCGGCGATCAAACAGATCTGCGGCACCGTTTGCGAGGCGTATGAACATCTTGCGGTGGCCATCGCCGATCCTGCCGATCTCTGACGTCCCTAGTCGCGCCCGGCGGCTCGCTCGGCTGCTCGGGACGGCATGAGCACGGTCGGGGCCTCGCGTTGAGCCAGCAAGACGGCAGAGGGCTGCGACCGACCCGGCGCGGTCTGGTCAGCGTTGCGGCCGGGCTCGCGATCGTAGCCGGTGCGGGCTTGGGCAGGGACACCGCCGCTGAAGCACTCGTCGACGCCGCGCACACCGGCGGGTCCACAGACGACGGCAGCAGCCAGATCGAGCCGTTCTGCGGACCGCATCAGGGCGGGATTACGACGCCCATGCAAAGTCACACTTATGCGGCCGCACTCGACCTCGTTACGACCAAACGCGACGATGTGGTCAGGCTGCTCCGTGTTTGGACCTCCGCCGCGGCGAGGATGAGCAGTGGTCAACCAGCGCAATCGGCCGAGCCGGATGTCGCCCGACCCGCATCCGATAGCGGGGAGGCTGTGGGTTTGCCGTCATCCCGGCTGACATTGACTTTCGGATTCGGTGCAGGATTGTTCGTTAAGGATGGGAAGGATCGTTACGGCCTTCTAGCCCAACGGCCGCAGGCCCTTGTCGACTTGCCCCACTTCGATGGCGACGAGCTGATCGAAACGCGCACCGGCGGAGATTTGTCGGTACAGGCTTGCGCCAATGACCCGCAGATCGCCTTTCATGCCGTCCGGCAACTGGCGCGGCTCGCCTATGGCGTGGCTGAAGTGCGCTGGGCGCAGACCGGTTTCATCTCCGGCGTCGGCCCGGAGCAGACGCCGCGCAACCTGATGGGTTTCAAGGATGGGACGAGCAATCCATCGATCAATGACCCTGAGCTCATGCGGAAGTTTGTCTGGGTCGGAAGCGAAGGCCCGGACTGGATGCGTGGCGGTAGTTATGTCGTCTTGCGTCGGATCCGAATAGCGCTAGAGCACTGGGACCGCATGCCGCTCGATTTTCAGGAACAAACCTTTGGCCGCCATAAATATTCCGGTGCGCCACTGGGTCTGAAAAACGAATTCGAGCCGCTCGACCTGAACGCGGTCGATAAGGACGGCAACCTGGTCATTCCCGAAAGCGCGCATGTCCGTCTTGCCGCCGTGGCGAGCAATGATGGCGCGCAGATCTTGCGGCGACCCTACTCATACAATGACGGAGTGAACTTCACTACCGAGCGCTGGCCACCGTGGCGCCAGGGCGTGGAATATGACGCCGGACTCTTCTTTGTATGCTATCAGCGCGACCCGCGGACCGGCTTCATCAAGATTTTTGGCAAGCTGTCGAAGTTCGACATGCTCAACCAGTTCGTGACCCATACCGGCGGCGGCCTCTTTGCCTGTCCAGGCGGAATTGCACCGGGCGAGTTCCTCGGACAGCACTTATTCGAGACCTCCTAACCGCGCGGGACCGGGTGCAGCAAACAAAGGAAAAGCTCGTATGAAAGTCGGTCTGTTTATCAATACACAGTTCCCGGAGGGCTTTAACCTCGCGGAACGGGTCCCGGAAATGGCCGCGCAGGTGCGCGCAGCGCGGGACGCCGGGTTCGCATCCCTCTGGTTTCCGCATCACTGGCTGACCCATCCGCTGCAGATGCTGCAGATCACACCTGTCATGGGCTATGTTGCGGCACACGCGCAGGGCATGACGATCGGACCGAATATCCTGATCCTGCCGCCGCTCAACCCTATGCATGTTGCCGAGGAAGCCGCCACACTCGACGTGTTGACCGGCGGCAACTACATCCTCGGCATCGGCTTGGGGTACCGCCAGCCGGAGTTCGACGCCTTCGGTATCGGCCTCGGCGAGCGGGCGCCGCGGTTCAACGAAAGCATCACCCTGATGCGTCGGCTGTGGACCGAGGAGCGGGTGAGCCACAAGGGTCGGTTCTACACAGTCAACGACGCCGGTATCGGCGTGAAGCCAGTTCGCCCGGGTGGACCGCCGCTCTATATCGCCGGGCAGGCCGATGTGTCAGTGAGGCGCGCGGCGAGGATTGGTGACGCCTGGCTCATCGTGAACACCAGCGGACTCGGCAAGGTGATGTCGCTGATGCAGACCTATCGTGCGGCACTGAAGGAGTATAGCCGGACACCGATGGAGTTTCCGATCACCGCCGAATGCTACGTCGGCGCGCGCCATGCTACAGCGCATGAGGAATGCCGGGGGCCGCTGGAATACAAATACAACGCCTATGCATCATGGGGGCTGGAAAACCGCACCGCGCAAGGTTCGTTCGAGGATTTTGCGCGCGACCGGTTCATCATCGGCGACAAGGTGTCGGTGAAAGAAGAGATCGCGCGCTATCGCGAGCTTCTCGGCGTCGATCACTTCATCATGCGCTGCCAATGGCCAGGGCTGCCGCAGGAGCAAGTGCTGAGCTCGATCCAACGGCTCGGCGAGATTTTTGCGTCGTAGGATTCGTTCCGTCGCGTCGTCCGCCAGATCCAGGTTCCCGAGCCGGGTCTCCTGCCGCTCCTAGTCACCGAGGCGCGTTGCCAGTACTGCTGCGGGGCGTTGGCCCACGGCATAAGTCGCTAACGGCGTTAGCGCCCCCGTCTCTTCATTGATGCGGTACGATGCCAGGCGGCCGGACGCCGTACCGGCGGCAAAGAGGAAATGCCCCGCCGGGTCAAGACCGAAGGCGCTGGGGACCGCTTCGGTCGAAACGTGCCCGATTGCCGTCAGACGGCCGGTGGCGGGGTCCACAGCAAAGGCGGCGATGCTGTTGTGGCCCCGGTTGCCGACGTAAAGAAATTGCCCCGCAGGAGTGAGATGGATCTGCGAGCAGGTGTTCCGGGCAGAGTAGCCGTCGGGCAAGGTGGTGACCGTTTGTACGGCGGAGAGCGTGCCCGCCGTACCATCCAGACGGTATAAGGTGACGCTGCAGCCTTGCTCGTTGGAGAAATAGACGCGGTCACCGGTAGGATGGAAACAGTAGTGGCGGGGGCCGACCCGTTCCGCCGGCTCGAGCCGGAACGGCGAATTGGGCGTCAAACGGCCGGTATTCGCATCGAACCGAAACTGCGTGATCACGTTTGGGCCGGGGTTGTCCTTCGGCGGTTCCAACACATTGTCGTTTAAGCGGGCGATGTGCGGCACAAAAGCGAACCGGTTGGAGGGATCGGTCTGGATGGCGTGCGCGCCGGCAGCCGTCTCCTGCCGCTCGACCGCCGGGGCGCCCACCCCGCCTTCCGCTCCGAGAGGATGCACTGCCGCATAGCCGCCCTGATAATAGGCGCACAGCAGGTATTTGCCCGTGCGGTCGGTTGCCAGGAATGTCGGCGCGTGTTCCAGTGAAACACTGCTCTGGAACATCAGCCCGCCGGTAGCTTGGTCGATGCGGAAGCTCGAAATCGACGGTCGCGTGCGATGCCCGACATAGAGCACCTGCCGAACGGGGCTGAGCGCCAGAACCGACGGCCCTCCCGCGACAGGTAAGTCGGTCTGCCGGGTCAGCCGGCCGGTATCGGTATCTATCGCGAAAGCCGCGATCTTGTCATCGTCTTGGAGGCAAACGTAAAGAGAGCTGGGCATCGTTTCACCTTTCCCTAGTTCCCTCAGACGGGTCTATTGGCGCATCTTGCGGCGATGCTTTCAAGGCGAAAACCTGCGGCACGAAGAGTGCCGGTAACCAACAGAGAATGCCGCATCGATCCCAACCCATCACGACGGGGTGCTAACCCCTGCTGTTAGGGCTTCGCCGCGTTTCAACATCGCGCGCGGGCGCAACAGACTGATACCCACCCACAAAGCCGGAATAGCACACACGGCCCAGACGACGCCGTAGCCGCCGGTCAGACGGAGCAAGAGAGCAAAGGCGAATGGGCCCAACAGCGCGCCTATTTGACCAAATGACAGGACGCCGCCGGTCACCGCACCGGCGCTGCCGGCGGGCGCGAGGCGGGCCGTCTCGGACAGCAGAATGCCGTGCCACGACATTGCGGTGGCGCTCAGCACGGCGCCCACCAACCCCATCGCGGCCCCAGGCCAAGCCGCGGTGAACAGTCCGGTCAGCGCGATACTGCCCGCCATGCCCAGAGCAAGGCCAGCCATCACGAGACGGGGCGCGAGGTGGAAACTGCCGAGCCAGCCCCACAGGACGCGGCACGGCACAGCGACGGCAACGACGACGGAGAACAGAAATCCCGCCGCGGCCAACTCGTGGCCGAGCGCTACGAGATAGGTGACGAAATAGGCGGTGAACACCGATTGGGCGCCATTGAACGCGAAGCAGGCGAAAGACAGCCGGCGAAGCTCGGGGGCCTTTAGAACCAACGCAATGGTGGTGCGAAAATCGGACAGCCGGAAGCGTCGTGAGGGCACTCGGTCGTCATCGAACCGGGCCCGCAACGGTTGCAGCATCGCCGCGAATGCCATGCAAAGCGTCGCCGTGGCCAGCACCGCGCCGCGCCATCCCCAGACGCCCGCCATCGCTGGACCCAAAAAGCCAGCGATGAGCACACCCGCTGGTACAGCCGTCTGCTTGATCGAAAACACCAGCGGTGCCAGGCGGGGTGGCGACACCCGGCCGAGCAATTGCGAGCTGGTTGGCGTCGAGACCGCCGCGCCGCCGCCGCCGATGATCGCCGAGGCGCCGAATCCGGGTAGCCCACCCTCAGCCGCCACCGCCATGCCGCCGCCTAGCAGCACCAGCGCGACCTGGCTCATCCGCAAAGCGCCGTACCGCACGATGAAGCTGCCGCAGCCCATTTGCGCGAACAGTGAGGCGGCGGCGGAGATGCCGTAATAGACGCCAACCCAGGCGGGATCGGCGTGGAGCTCGGCGATGACCAGCGGCGCGACCACAGCAGGGAGCACCTTGCCGATCGACGCGAAGGTTTGTTGCAGAAACATCGCCGCGAGGGCGGTCAACATAGGGGACAAAGTACCGCGGCTCCGGGGGATCCGTCGCAAAGTCGGCTCTTCGGGGGTTTTGGGCGCCTGCAAGGTTTTTGAACCTAACCGACTCGGAATGACTTTATTGCAGCAAAGTTGGGAGCACTGGACAAGGTCGCTCTGCCGGAGTCACTCTCGATCGATGGACAAGAGCGAGTTCAGCGGACGCGAGATCCTCGCCGGCCAGGCGCCGCAAGACGCGCCGGTCACGATCAAAGGCTGGGTGCGCACCCGGCGCGACTCGCGGGCGGGGATCTCGTTCGTGCACTTGTCGGACGGGTCGTCGTTTCACCCGGTGCAGGTCGTCGCGCCGAACACCTTGCCCAATTACGAGGGCGAGATCCTGAAGATGACGGCCGGTTGTGCGGTCGAGGCGACGGGGATGATCGTGCCGTCGCCGGCCAAGGGGCAGCCCTTCGAGATGCAGGCGAGCGTGCTGCGCGTAATCGGCTGGGTCGACGACCCCGACACCTACCCGATCCAGCCGAAGCCACACACCTTGGAATATCTGCGCGAGGTTGCGCATCTGCGGCCGCGGACGAACGTGATCGGAGCAGCGACACGGGTGCGGCACAGCCTGGCAAAGGCGATCCACCGGTTCTTCGACGAGAACGGATTTTTCTGGGTCAATACGCCGATCATCACCGCCTCCGACGCGGAAGGGGCCGGGGCATTGTTCCGGGTGTCGACCTTGGATTTCGCCAACCTGCCGCGCACCCCTGACGGCAAGGTCGATTTCGCGCAAGATTTCTTTGGCCGCGAGGCGTTCCTGACGGTCTCGGGGCAGCTCAATATCGAGGCCTACTGCCTGGCACTGACCAAAGTTTACACCTTCGGGCCGACTTTCCGCGCCGAGAACTCGAACACCAGCCGCCACCTCGCCGAGTTCTGGATGATCGAGCCGGAGATCGCATTCGCCGACCTCTCCGACAATGCCGCACTGGCCGAAGCCTTGCTGAAATACACCTTCGCGGCGTTACTGAATGAGCGGGAAGAAGATCTCGCCTTTTTCGACCAGCGCATCGAGAAGGGGTTGGTCGCGAAACTCGAGGGCATCGTCGGCTCGGAATTCGTGCATATGGATTACGGCGAGGCGATCGAGGCGCTCGAGCGATCGAACGAGAAATTCGAATTCCCGGTCAACTGGGGCGTCGACCTGCAGTCGGAGCACGAGCGCTATCTGACCGAAAAATACGCGAAGAAGCCGGTTATCGTGATGAACTACCCGAAGGCCATCAAAGCCTTCTACATGCGCGTCAACGACGGCGGCCGGACGGTCGCGGCAATGGACGTATTGGCGCCGGGGATCGGCGAGATCATCGGCGGCAGCCAGCGCGAGGAGCGGCTCGAGGTATTGGACCAGAGCATGGCCGAGCGCGATATCGACAAGGAGCACTACGCCTGGTACCGCGAGCTCCGCCGCTACGGCACGGTCCCCCATGCCGGCTTCGGCCTCGGCTTCGAGCGCACCCTCGCCTACGTCACCGGCCTCGCCAACGTGCGCGACGCCATCCCCTTCCCGCGAACGCCGGGGAACGCGCGGTATTGAGTGCCGGACAGAGCGCCGGCTCGGCTAGGGTCTCGTTCGGGAGCTGCAGCCAACAATGACTATCGATGCGAGGAATAGCCAATAAGATGAACCTATGCAGTTGTTGAAAATTAGCTACGAGCAGCTAAATGCCCGTCAGAAGGAGGTGTTTAACTTCCAAAAGGTAGCTAGCTTACTCGCAGATTACGGCTTTAACTGCATCAAGTTAGACGACGACTGGCAGGGAGCTGATTTTCTCGCTTACCACAAAGATGGTGTAAATACGCTTAAGGTACAGCTCAAACCTCGCCCTGGTATCGCGAAAAAATATTGTAACAAAGATATATATGTCGCTTTTCCGCTTAATGGCCACTGGTACCTTATAGAACACGATGCGTTAGTTGAGAAGGTGGGCCGATTTACCAACTGGCTTAACACCGAGTCCTGGAAGAAGGGTGCCTATACCTCCAGGGGTTTAAACAGACCTTTACTCGATAGCCTCTCTGAAAATCGGCTCTAGACTGTGAGCCGGGAAATTGTGTTTAAGCCGACACCTCGCCGAGTTCTGGATGATCGAGCCGGAGATCGCCTTCGCCGACCTCTCGGACAATGCGGCATTGGCGGAAACGCTGCTGAAGTACACCTTCGCGGCATTTATCGGACCACTGAGCCCCGCACCGAAGCGCAACCTTTGGTCGGATGACGGCGCGTGTCGGCCCCGACCGACGATTCGGGATCGAGACCGGTTTGGCGGGGCTCCGATGGGTGAAGAGGATCGCGGTGGGCGGGCTCAGTTAGGGGCGATCAACGACAGCCTCGGAAAGTAGCTGCGGTAACGCGCCGCATCGCGGGTCAGCAGCCGATACCCGGCAACCGCGGCGTGGGCGCCGATGAAAAAGTCGGGAAGCGGTGATTGCTTCGTTACCCCTTGTTGCCGATAAGCAAGAAAACACTTCCCCGCGAGGAATGCGGCCTCATAAGGGATTGCTTCGCGGTCCAACAATGTTCTCGGCAGCGCTGCCTCCAGATCCTCGATTCGCGAATAGCGAATCGAGACCTCGGCGTAAATTATCGGGTTGATAACGAGGCGAAACCGATCGGCCGCTTTTTCGACAGCCTCCGCCGACCACGAAAGCCAGCGCATGTCCTCCGT
>Ga0306924_10000329_pt1 | contig 39453 bp, 33 predicted proteins | sample sta12Can44000111_FD_203756 | JGI IMG/M metagenome (GOLD analysis project Ga0306924, IMG submission 203756) | Lab enrichment of tropical soil microbial communities from Luquillo Experimental Forest, Puerto Rico - statanox.12C.anox.44.000.111 (v2)... | ecosystem: Environmental > Terrestrial >... | reverse complement strand
AGCCGGGCCGACGGGCTGACATGGAGCGCGAAGATCCAGCCGGAGGGCGGCGAACCGAACTCCCAGGCGCGCACCTCGCCGACGATGAAGCCGAGCATCCTGTTCTCGCGCTCGGCGACCAGGAAGAAGCGGTCCGGTTGACGCCCCGCGTACCACTCGAAGCGGTCCTTCCAGTAGGCCGCCTTCGCGACACCGGTGTTCTCCGCGTCGATCGCCACGACCGACGGAAGGTCCGACCCGCGGGCCGGCCGGACGCGCACCGCGCCAAGCTCCGGTGCTGAGCTCTCGTCCATCTCGGCCATATCAGTCTTCCGGTGCGACATTACTGATGTGTAGCGCGCCGGCCCTGCCGACACAACTCGTTGCAGGCGCGGAAGCCATGGACGCCGGCTCATCGGCGCGCTACGCGCGCGGCGCGTATCGCGACCTGCCATCGCACGGCGCGTTTCCGCTCGGGTGGCCCGCACGCCGCGGCAAGTTGCCGCGCCACGACCTCGAGCGGGTCTTCGTTGGGCCTGGCCTCCACCTCACCATCTTATCCGCGTCGAGGGCCCGGGCGGACCGCGGGCGCGGAGTTTGACGGCGCTGCGATTAAATTGGTAGTACGATGCGTCTTTCGACGACGAGGAGGCCGCGTTGGAGACTCCACTGCGATCCCGCATCGCGGGGACCGGGAGCTACGCGCCCGCCCGGGTGCTCACGAACCGCGAGCTCGAGGCCCTCGTGGACACCAGTGATGACTGGATCGTCTCGCGCACCGGCATCCGCGAGCGCCGCATCGCCGCAGACGACGAGGCCACGAGCGATCTCGCGTACGCGGCGGCGCTGAAGGCTCTCGAATCGGCGGAGGTCGATGCGCGCGACGTCGATCTCATCGTCGTCGGCACGGTCACGCCCGACATGCCCTGGCCGAGCGCCGCCGCAGTGCTGCAGGGACGCCTCCGCAACACCAAGGCGTTCGCCTTCGACGTCTCCGCAGCCTGCGCCGGCTCGCTCTACGCGCTCGCCGTGGCCGATCGCTTCGTGGCGGCCGCGAAGGCCGATCACGCGCTCGTCGTCGGCGCGGACACGCTCTCGCGCGTCGTCGACTGGAAGGACCGGAACACCTGCGTCCTGTTCGGCGACGGCGCCGGCGCGATGCTGCTTCGGCCCACCCGCGATCCTCTCCGGGGGATCTCGTCGATCCACCTCCACACCGACGGATCGCTCTGGCCGATCCTGCACCAGGCCGGAGGCGGCTCGCGGGCGCCGATCAGCCAGAAGCTGATCGACGAGCGCGGACATTACCTGAAGATGAACGGCCGCGAGGTTTACCGGGTGGCGGTGCGGTCGCTCGAGGAGAGCTGCCGCGAGGCGCTCGCCGCGAACGCGCTCGCGCCGGGCGACGTGGCGCACGTCATCTCGCACCAGGCGAACGAGCGGATCCTGAACGCGACGCTCGAGCGGCTCGGGATCCCGGCGTCGAAGTGCTGGATGAACCTCGAGCGCTACGGCAACACGTCGGCGGCCAGCCTCCCGACGACGCTGGACGAGGCGAGCCGCGCCGGTTGGTTCTCCCCCGGCGATCCCATCCTGATGATGGCCATCGGCGGTGGAATGGCCTGGGGTGCGGCGATCGTGCGCTGGTAGACCGGCCCCCCTCTCCGCTGCGCCGCCCGTCCGGCCGTCACCGCGGCATGTCGAACAGGCCGCCTGCGTTGACGACGTCAGTGAACCCCGAGCGCTTCAGATGACGCGCCGCGACCCCGCTGCGTGCACCCGACGCGCAGTACAGCACGACCGGCTTGTCCTTCGGCAGCTCGTTCAGGCGCGACGCGAGAGCGTCCAGGGGGATGTTGACGGCGCCCGGGTACCCGCCGTCGCGGAACTCCTCGGCGCTTCGAACGTCCACCACCGTCGCCCCAGCCTCGATCTTCTGCTTCACGATGCTCATCGGTGCATTTCCTCCAATCAATAGTCAATTCATCAGCAACGCCACCGCCGCGACGGTCGCAGCGGTGAACGGATCGATCTTCAGGCGGCCGCGTCTGCGGGTTCCAGGACCTCGGCTCGCTCCGGGCCCTCGAGCGAGCTGCCCTCCACCGGCAGGACACCCTCGGCCTGCATGGAGAGCCAGCCGCCGGTCACGTTCGCGACGTCGGCATACCCGAGCTGCTTCAGCGCCCGAACCGCGAGGTGCGCTCGGAATCCGCTCCGACAGTACACGACGATCCGGCGGCCCTTGGGCAGCGCGTCGTGGTCGAAGCGGACATCGTCGACGGGCATGTGGATGGCCCCTGCGAGATGCCCGCGCTCCCACTCCCCCAGCGTCCGCACGTCCACGACGACCGGCGGCGTGGGCGAGGCGAGCTCGACGCTCAGCTCGGCAGCGGTGACGAGCGGGCTGGAGCCGCTGAGATCGTTCTCCCCGACGAACGCGGCCAGGTTGACGGGATCGTTGGCCGACGAGTACGGGGGCGCGTAGGCGAGATCGAGCTCGGCGAGGTCGTGGAGCGTCATGCGCCCGTGCAGCGCCGTGGCCAGCACGTCGATGCGCTTGTCCACCCCCTCGTGCCCGAAGGCCTGCGCACCGAGGAGCCTTCCGGTGGGGCGCTCGTACACGAGCTTCAGCGAGAGCTCCCGCGCGCCGGGGTAGTAGCCGGCGTGGTGGTCCTTGTGGATGACGGCGACGCCGACGTCCAGCCGCGCGTCCCGCGCCGCCCGCTCCGAGAGTCCCGTCATCGCGGCGGTGGCCTCGAACACCTTCACGACGCTCGTGCCGAGCGCACCGCCATAGCGCATCGACCCGCCGAGCGCGTTCGTGGCGGCGATGCGTCCCTGCCGATTCGCGGGCCCGGCCAGCGGCACGCGCACGCGCTTGCCGGAGACCTTCTGGACCACCTCGACCATGTCGCCGGCGGCCCAGATGGCGGGGTCGGAGGTGCGGAGCTGCTCATCCACCTGCACGGCGCCGGATGTACCGAGCGCGAGCCCTGCCGATCTGGCCAGCGCGAGCTCGGGACGGACGCCGACCGAGAAGAGGACCAGGTCGGCGGGGAGCTGCCGGCCGTCGCTCAGCTTCACGGTCTTCTGAGCGGCGTGGATCGCCTCCAGCCCGACACCGGTCGCGACCTTCACGCCGTTCGCCTCGAGCTCGCGCCGGACCAGGACGCCGAACTCGCGGTCCATGAGCGACATCACGGTGGGGAGGAGCTCCACCACCGTCGTCTCGAGGCCGCGACGCTGGAAGGCCTCCGCCATCTCGAGCCCGATGAATCCGCCGCCCACCACCACGGCGGTGCGGGGCTTCGCCTCGCGGAGGAAGCCGTCGAGCCGGTCCATGTCCGGCACGGTCCAGAGCTTGAAGACGTGCGGGGCATCGTGGCCCGGCAGCGGCGGCAGGATCGGGCTACCGCCCTGCGCCAGCACGAGGCGGTCGTAGCCGAGCCAGGCCTCGCCCGCCGGCCCGCGTACCCGAACGCGCTTGCCGGCGCGGTCGAGCTCGAGCGCCTCGGTGTTCACGTGCACCTTGATGCCGTACCGAGCGTCGAACCCCTCGGGCGTCTGGAGGAGGAGGCTCGAGCGTCGCTCGATGTCCCCGGAGATGAAGTAGGGCAGGCCGCAGTTGGCGTAAGAGACGTAGGGGCCGCGCTCGACGACCGTGATCTCCGCCGTCTCGTCCAGACGTCGGGCCCTGGCCGCCGCGGTCGCGCCACCGGCCACGCCGCCGATGATGAGAAGTCGCGTCATGGTCTGTAAGAGCCTGCCGGAACCGGATCGGTTCATGCAGGGCATGGCGCCGCCGATCATCCCGATTACAGCCCCGTCGTGGTCTCTGGCAGCGCGACGAGCGACCTCTTCCTCGGCATGGCGCAGGGCAACGAGGCCCTCGCCCCCGGCGCATGGCTCCTGCGCGGCTTCGCTCGCGCCGAGCTCCCGGGGATCGTGGCCGCGCTCGGCTCGATCACGCAGGCGGCTCCCTTTCGCCACATGACGACACGGGCCGGTTACCGCATGTCAGTCGCGATGACGAACTGCGGCGCCCTGGGGTGGGTCACCGATGCTGCGGGCTATCGCTACGATCCGCTCGACCCTGCGACCGGGAGCGCGTGGCCACCGATGCCGGACGCGTTCCGGCTGCTAGCGACTCGCGCGGCGGCCGCCTGCGGGTACGAGGGCTTCGAGCCCGATGCCTGCCTCGTGAACGAGTACGTGCCCGGCTCACGGCTGTCGCTCCACCGAGACGCGGACGAGCGCGACTTCACGCATCCCATCGTCTCGGTCTCCCTCGGCCTCCCGGCGGTGTTCTTGCTCGGCGGGCTCGACCGCGGCGACACGACGAGCCGCGTTCGGCTCGAGAGCGGCGACGTGGTCGTCTTCGGCGGTCCTGCGCGCCTCGCTTACCACGGCGTCGCGCCGCTCGCCGATGGGCTCGACCCGCTCCTCGGCCGACGCCGGGTCAATCTCACGTTCCGGAGAGCGCGCTGATCCAGGCGCGCCATATTACCTTGAGTGGATCGCCTATCTGAAGGACCGCCGGCCGCAGACGCTCATCGTGTGGGGGCGAGACGTTCTCGCGATAGGCCCGACCGGGGACGATCCACTCCTCCGCGTCCCTTCCAGGCCGCGCCTTACCGGTGCGCCACACTGCATCGCTTCGGGTTGCTGACGCACCTGGTTGCTTGCGGCAGGTCCGCGCCGACGTGACATTCACTGCGCCAAGAGGGGCCTCTGGTGGCGCGGTTCATCGCAGACGGACCCGCCTTCGGCCATCATCGCTTCGTGAACACCGCCTCGGCGGTGCAGAAGGAACTCCTCGCGCCGAAGGGCCTCCCGTGGTGCCCGAGCGGAACAGCGACCGCGTGCTGGTGATCATGGCGAAAGCTCCGAGGCCGGGCGCGGTGAAGACCCGCCTGATCCCGAGCCTTCCACTTCAGGCCGTGACGGCGTTCTATCGCTGTCTTCTGGACGACACGCTGGCGTTGGCGCGGTCATTGGGCGGTGTGGAGGTCGCCGTCATGAGCCCGGCCTCCGATGTCGACGAGCTGGCTCGTCTGGCCGGTCACGGAGCGCGCGTAGTTGCACAGGAAGGCGAGGGCCTTGCGGCAGGCCTCGCGTCGGTGTTCTCGCGCTTCGCGGAGAGTCACCCGCGTCGCATCATCGCCTTCAACAGCGACAGCCCGCATCTGCCGCGTTCGGTTCTCGAATACGCGTTCGCAATGCTCGCGGCGCATGACGTGGTCGTGGGCCCGACCGACGACGGGGGCTACTATCTCGTGGGAGCGAAGACCTCCCACCCTACGCTCTTCACACTCGACGGAATGGGCACGGGCAGCGCGCTGGAGAGACTCTTGTCGCGCACGCAAGCCCTCGAGCTCTCCGTCGGCTTCGCAGATCCCTTTTACGACATTGACGTGGCCGACGACCTGCTTCGGCTCGCCGCGGAGCTGGAGCGTGCCCCGGCCCGGGCACCGCGAACAGCGGTCTGGCTCGAACAGTGGGGAGCTGCGGTGACCCAGCTGCGGACGGGCACAGGAGACCCGTGAAGCTCACTCCGTCCCAGCGGGTTCACGGCCTGGGCGCGATCCTGCTCGTGTCGCTGCTCATCTGTTCGCGCAACTTCGCCAGGATGGGCGATCCCTCCTTCCTCGTTCCACTGACGGTCGCGGGCATTGCATACCTCCTCGCCATTCGAGAGTTCTTCTCCACGCCGGCATTCCCGCGGCACGTCGTCGTCATCGGGCTCGCGCTCGCCGCCCTGTGGCATCTTCGGTTCCTGGGGACGACGCCTGGCCTGGATGACGACGTTCATCGGTATGTCTGGGATGGCCGTGTGCAGCGGCTTGGCCACGACCCTTACCTCGTCGTTCCCGGCGATCCCGCATTCAGCAGCCTCCACACGCCGGAGACTCGCACGCTCAACCACCCGGATCTGCCGAGCCCATATCCAGCGGGCGCCGAGCACTTCTTCCGCGCGGTCACCGCGATTCATGAGTCCACGTTTGCGTTGAAGGTCGCATTCGTGCTTTGCGATTTCGCCATCGTGGTCGTGTTGCTCGATGTCTTGCGTCGCCGCCGGCAGGGGATGCACTGGGTCCTGGCCTATGCCTGGCACCCACTGCTGGCGACGGAGGTGGCCGGCAGCGGGCACATCGATATCGTCGGCGCCTTGCTGCTGCTGGTGTCTTTCGCCGCGCTGGACCGTCGATGGCGTGCGGTGTCGGCCCTGGCATTTGGACTGGCCGTCTCGGTGAAGTTGCTGCCGATCGTATTGCTCCCGATCTACTGGAAGCGTGTTCGGCTGCGCCACGGCGTCGTGGCGGCGCTCGTGGTCGGGCTCCTGTACGTCCCATTTCTGAGGCGCGGATCGATTCCGCTCGGCTCGCTCGGCAGTTACGTGCAGAGCTTCCGTTTCAATGGCCCGGTGTTTGCAGCGCTCGAGCGAGTAGCGGCTCCGCAGCTCGTAGCTGGACTGGCAGTGCTTGTCGGATTCCTCGTCGCACTCTTGGTGAGAAGAGGATCCACGGCATTGTCTGCGGACGAGTTCGCCTGGCCGATGGCGGGAACGCTCCTTTGCGCACCGGTCGTTTATCCCTGGTACCTGCTGTGGATGCTGCCGTTTCTTCGGTCACCGTCCACGCTGCCCATCATCATCTGGACGGTGAGCATCATCCCCACTTACGTCGTATGGCACCTGCGTACGCTTGGTCGTCCGTGGGAGGTCCCTGGCTGGGTCACGGCGCTGGAATACGGATCCGTCGCAGCGAGCGGTGCGATGATCCTGTTGCGTCGGCTGACACGGCCCGCAGCGCCGCGCTGCTCGCCGGATGGGGTGGTGTGAGACGCACTGCACCGCCAGCGAACGTGCCGTCACTGCGCGGCCAGCCAGGCGTCCGATCCCGTGAGCTTCACCGCGACATCGGTGAACCAGATGTGCGCCGGCTTGCCGTCGGCGGTACCGCGGCGGTCGAGCGCGACGACGATCGGGCCAGCCTTCCTGTAATCGGTCCATGGCGTCTCGTAGATCTTTGGAGGTGCGCTGCCGCCGCGGCGAAAGGACAAATGTTGCACCCGATTGTCGGGGCCAACGAACAGCACCCAGGTATCGCCGGGCGTGTAGCCGCCCTCCGCGGGGTACTTCACCACCACCTGCCTGGCGGTGCCCTTTCCGTTCGGCAGCTTCTGCATGCCGTTGTCTTGCACGCTGGCGGCGGTGTCCCAGCAGGCATGGAAGGGGAAGAGCAGGTTGTACTGACCGTTGGTGAAGGCTGGATCGATCTCCGCCTTCACGTTGGCGGGTTGGCTGTCGAGCTGGGAGCGGACGTAGGTGACCTTCACCGCGTTGCCGTCCTTGTCCTTTCCTTCATAGGTGACCCGGTCGGCCTTGGGCTCCCAGGTCCAGGTCTGGGTGAGCTTGAGCTTCAGCCCCGGAAAGTCTGCGTTGAAGGTGTAGCGGATCGCATCGACCTGCCCGAACGAATCGAACCCATGGGCCTTGGCGAGCTGTTCCGCGGCCGGCGGGCAGCTCTGTGCCGAGGAGGCGGAGGCCACGAGCGGTACCGTCGCCAGCACCAGAAGGCGAGCCTTGGTGAGACCGCTGAGAGTTGTCATCGGAGTCCTCCCGACCACTCCAGTGGAGGCCGGGCTGTTCCCCATTGGGACGACGGCCGTAGCCCTGCACGGCTGCGTACGAACATGAGGACTGGCGCAAGAGAAGCCCATCACGCTTTGGTGGAAGCCAGCCGCCTCGTACGCGGTTGGCGGTCATGCTGGCGCGGGAGCGCCTACTGGGATGGTCGCGAATGATCGCTAATGGTGACACGGCTCAGGAGCGCCGGTTCGCTGTGGGGTTGGGCCTCACCAGTGCGTGCAACCTGTCCTGCGCGTTTTGCTACCGCGACGCCACGCGTGATGATCGCCTCACGCTCGGACAGGTGAAGGCGGTGCTCGCTGCCCTGCCGGTGCGTTCGGTCAACCTCGGCACGGGGGAGAGCGGGACCCACCCCGAGTTCTCACGAATCCTGGGGTTCCTCTCGGGACAACCCGTCAAGCTCACCATCACCTCGAACGGCCACAGCATCGCGATCCTCGACGACGCACAGGTACGCCGGTTCCACGACGTGGAGTTCTCGCTCGACCATCCCACGCGGGAGGAGCAAGACGCCCAGCGCGGCGCAGGGAACTGGGATCTTCTGCTCGCGCAGGCCGAACGGTGCGCGCGGCTGGGAGTCCCCGTGACGTTCATCTCGGTGATGATGCGCTCGAACGCCCGCCAGCTCTCCGAGGTCGCTCGGGTGGCGAAACGATTCGGGGCTCCGCTACGCGTCAACGTCTACCAGGCGGTGCACAGCCGGGACTTTGCGCTCGGCTACGAGGAGTACTGGGAGGGATTCGAGAGGCTCTTCGCCGAGTGCGACGCGATCGCGATCGGAGAACCGCTCGTGAGGGCGATGGCGGGGTTGCCGCCGCGCGTGGGCGGCTGCGGCCGCCTCACGATCCGCGTCACCCCGCGCGCCGCCATTTTGCCCTGCGTCTATTGGCCGGGGCCCGGCGTCCCTCTCGCGACGCTCGTCGAGCTCGGTCCGGCGCTGGTCGAGCATGGCGCGTTCCAGGAGTCGCGCAGCCTCCCCGAGGCCTGCGAGCGCTGCGACGTCCGCGCGAGCTGCGGCGGCGGCTGCGCCGGTCGCCGAAAGCTGCTCGACGCGATCGCCGAACCCGATCCGTACTGTCCCATCATCCGTGGCGAGCGACCGCGGCTCGAGGTGCGGATGAGGCCGGGACGCGATCTCCCCAAGGGCGAGAGCGCGTGCACGACGATCGTGATGGCGAGGTGACACGCCACATGGCACCGGGCGCGACAGGGCGGTTCGATGCCGATCCTTCGGCCTACGCGGAATACCTGCGGACGCCCCTGGGGCGGCTGCGCTGCGAGCTGGCCTGGCGGAATCTCGAGCGCGAGCTACCGCGCCCTCGCGCGATCCCTCCGCGCGCCCTCGACCTGGGCGCCGGGACGGGCGAGCTGGCCCTGCGGCTCGCCGACGCCGGATGGTCGGTCACGCTCGTCGACGGGTCGCCCCGAATGCTCGACCAGGCCGACCAGGCCGCGCGCGCGCGGGGGCTTTCACACCGGATCGCCTGCCGAACGCTCGATCTCGATGCTCGAGGCGAGGTGAGCGGCCTCGAGGCCGGCGCGTACGACCTCGTGCTCTGTCACAACGTGCTCGAGTACCTCACCTCGCCCGAGGCGATCCTCAGGACGGCGCGCGCGGTGCTCGCTCCGGGCGGAAGGGTCTCGCTCGTCGTCCGGAACCGCACCGGAGAGGTGCTGAAGCGGCTGCTCGTCGGTGAGGACCCGGACGCCACGCTCGGCCTGCTCGCGGCCCGCCATGCCCGGGAGGATCTCTACGGGCTCGAGCTTCGGCTGCTCGATCCGGGAGACATCCGAGCCCTCGCGCGAACCGCTGGGCTGCGCGTCATTGCGGAGCGAGGGGTGAGGGTCGTCGCGGATCATCTGCCGGGATGGGCGTCGGTCGGGGAGGACGCGTTCGATCGGATGCTGCGACTGGAGCTCCGGCTCGGCGAGACCGAGGAATTCCTCGCGATCGCCCGTTACGTTCAGCTCATTGCGGCCGTCGCCCCGGCCACCGAGTGACGACGGTCCCCGGGCGGCCTTTCGGCGCGAACGCGGCCGCGAAGGCCGGGCCTGCGGGCCGCGCTCATGCGGATCGCGCAGCGTCGCCGACGCGCGCCTCGGGGCGGAGCCGGTTCACGACGATGCGAGTGAGGATGCACCAGGCGGCGCCGATCGTCCCCCGCACCGTCCCGCTGATCTTCGAGACGCCGATCCGGGGGTGGTAGCTCACCGGTACCTCCACGACGCGGTAGCCCGCCCTGGCGCCGCGCGTGAGCAGCTCGACCGCCCACCCGTACGTCGGCTCGCGGAGCGCGAGCGCCTCGAGGACGTCGCGCCGGGCGGCCCGGAACGGCCCGAGATCGGTGAGCGGCACCCCGTACAGCAGGCGGATGAGTCCCGCTGCGAGTCGGTTCCCGAGGAGCTGGTGCCACGGCATCGCGCCCATCGCCAGGCCGCCTCGGAGGCGGGTGCCGAGGACGATGTCCGCCTCACCGCGCTCGATCGGCGCGAGGAGCCGGGGCAGCTCCGCCGGCCTGTCGCTGTAGTCTCCGTCGAGGAAGACGAGAACGTCCGCGCCTGTCGCCCGCTCGATGCCGGTCAGGCAGGCGCGTCCGTAGCCGCGGCGCGGCTCGAGGATCACGCGGGCTCCCTTACGATCCGCGATCTCGCGGGTCGAGTCCTTCGACCCGCCATCGACCACGAGCACCTCCGCCACGAGCGACATGGGGAGGTCGTCGAGGACGCGTCCGATGGAACCGGCCTCGTCGAGCGCTGGAATCACGATCGCGACGCGCACTCGAAGACGCTACCAGATGCGCGCCTTCGGCCACCGCCTCGAAAGGAGCGCGTCGATTCCCCAGGTACGCCCCGGCCGCGTCAGCGCGAGCGCCGCTGCCGCGATCGTCGGGATGAGCAGCTCCCAGATCCAGGCTGCGCCGAGCTCCGACAGCCAGAGAGTGAACAGAAACCCTGCAGCCGCCGCGGCAGCGAGCCGGCTCGCGGTCCCGGTCACCAGCGCGACGCCCAGGCTGAGCTCGGTGATCGCCTGGAGCGGCCCCGCGACGGATGCGTGGCCCGCCACGAACGACATGACGCTCTTCCAGGCAGCGGGCGCGTGGCCGCTCTTCAGGTAGTACTCGATGACGCCGCGGTAGCCCGCAGGCGTGTAAGCGCCCTTGTGGTAGTTCTCGATGAACACCGAGACGAACATCGCGCCGATGGCGATGCGTATCACCGCGAGTGAGCGGCTGTCCTGGGTCGCGTCGCTGCTCACGTCGGCCTCACGGGAGGGGGCGAGCATGGACACGTCCTGTGCGATCCGGGCCCTGCTCGGTCGAGAACCTCCTGGGTCGTGCGCCCCATTCGTTGCGAGGCGGTCGGCGTTCGGCCATCAGGTCACTCGCCGGTTGGAGGATGGCTTCGGGTTGTACTGGGGAGGCGTCCATGCGCTGTTCGGAGATTCTCGCCGAGGTCGAACGTCCCGCCTCGCAGTAGTCAGCCGAGCAGGATCGGCAGCAACACGCCCGCCCCGAGAACGAAGACCCACAGCGCCGGCGCGGGCGATCCGACCGGCCGACGTCGGCGCGCCTCCCGCGCAGCGATACGCGGGTCGAGGAGCAGCCACTCCGCGTGACGGCGCTCGAGCGCCAGGAACGATCCGGCCGTCGCGGCGCCGAACGCGAGGTATCCGACGAGCGCGGGCAGGAGCGCGCCGGCGGCCCGCGTCGTCCAGGTGAAGGTGCCGCCTGCGAGGACGGGGGCGAGCGTGAGCGGGTCCACGTACCAGCGAACGAGCCCATAGACCAGCCCCCACGCCAGCGCCGATCCGAGATCGGGCGCCTCGTCGTGGAAGAGCAGGCCGTAGGTCGCGCCCAGCAGCGCCGAGACCGCGAGGCTCTCCGCGATCGCCCCCGCGCGAGCGGACATCGCGCCCGCGGCGACGAGGGCGAGGTCGAGCACCAGCCCGCCGGCGAGGCTCGCGACGACGCCCCACTTCACCGCGTGGAGCGCGATCGCTCCGGGGCTCTCGGGCTCGCGCCGGATCGGATCCGAGCCGGAGAGGAGCGCGACCCAGAGTCGGTCCACCGCGGCGTAGAGGAGCCCGGCCAGCAGCCCGTACACCACATGCCCGACCAGCGATCCGAACAATTCGGCGCCGCGCGCCCACGACCAGTCGAGTGGGCGGCCGAGCCAGAGCGGCATGACCGTCAGGGGGCCCACGAACCACCACAGAATCCCGTAACCGAGCCCCCAGCCCATCCCCGAGCCGAACCCGCGGAGGTCTCGCTGGAACAGCGCCCCGAGGGTCATGCCGATGACGACTGCGAACACGAAGTGAAGCGTCATCCCAACCGCCGCCGAGTCCGAGCCGACGAGGCCCGCGACGAGGGGGAAGAATCCGGTCCGCGACATCCACTTGCCGAACGCGACGCCCCCCACGATGCCGGCCAGCCCACCCACCACGAGCGCGCGAGGCCAGCTGAAGCGCGGGGCTTCACCGCGCCGACGGAGCCCTCCGAGAACCCCGAGCGCGAGGCCGAGCGGCGCACCGAGCAGCACGACTGCTGCGACGAGATCGGGGAACCGCGCCCGCGCGACATCGGCCATGCTCATGAAACGCGGTCCGCCTGCGACGGCCGAGGCGAGCCCGACGGGAATCGCCAGCCACAGCACGAGCGCGAACGCCACGCCCCACGTCAGCCCCGCGCCCGGGCTCGTGGCTCGCTGGCGGGCGAGCGCAGCGAAGGCGACACCGGCAAGCGCGCCGGTCGTGGGGCCGACGAGCGAGCCTGGCGCGGCGCGCGCTGCCAGGGCCCCGCCGACCCCGCCGACGGCGGTCGCGATGACGAACGGAAGGATGACACGGTCACGCATGGCTCACCTCTGCGCGGAGGCGGCGCCGGGCACCGAGGCGCTGCGCATCGGCGGGCCCACGTCGTCCGCGTCGCCCGTCTGGACGATGTCGCGGGGGAAGAACAGCTCGATGGTCCAGTCCGCGAGGACGCGCACCTTCCGGTCGAGGCCGGGCAGCTTCGACAGGTAGATCGCACGCCACAGGATCCACGCGAGCAGGCCGGAGAATCGGACGCTCCGCTCGCGAGCGAACGGAACCGTGAGCTCGGCGCAGGCGGTCTGGTGGCCGATGACGCAGAGGGCGCCGAGCGAGTCGAAGTGGAACGGCGTCGGCCGTTCGCCGCGGAGGACCGCGAAGACGTTGCGGGCCAGCTGGCGCCCTTCCCGGAGCGCAAACTGCGCGGTCGGCGGGCACGGCTTCCCGCTGCGCGCGTCGACGACCGCGGCACAGTCGCCGACCGCCCAGACGCCGGGGCGGCCCGGCACGGCGAGCATGGCGTCGACGACCACCGCGCCGCGACCGTTCCTCGCGACCGGCAGCGATGCGAGGAACGGGTTCGGTCGGGCGCCTGCCGCCCAGACCAGGGTCTCGGCCGCGATCGTCTCCGGAGGCTCCAGCGTCACTTCACCCGATCTGGCGTCCCGGACGCGGGCGCCCAGCTTGAGCTCGACGCCGCGCTCGCCGAGTCGATCGCGCGCATACGCCGCGAGCCGCGGGGAGAGCTCCGGGAGGATCCGCTCGCCTGCGTGCACCAGCAGGACGCGCACGTCCTCGGCCGAGAGCTGGGGGTAATCGGCGAGCATCCCGCGCGCGAAGTCGTTCAGCGCGCCCGCGAGCTCGACGCCCGCGAACCCGCCGCCCGCGACGACGAAGGTGAGCAGCGCTCGCCGACGCTCGGGGTCGACCTCGCGCTCGGCGCGCTCGAACGCATCGATGACCCGGTTCCGCACGCGGACCGCCTCGCGCAGCGACTTGAAGCCGATGGCGTTCGCCTCGATCGCGGCGCTGCCGAAGTAGCTCGTCACGGCGCCGAGCGCGAGCACGAGGTGATCGAACGGCAAGCTCCGGGCGGGCTCGCCACTGGCGGAGGCGAGGACGACCTCGTGCGCCTCCAGGTCCACCCGAGACACGCTCCCGCGGAGCACCGCCGTGCGGCGAACGGTTGTGCGGAGCGGCGTCGAGATGTGGGTCGGCTCGAGCGAGGAGCCGGCGACCTCGGCGAGCATCGGAGTGAAGAGGAGCGCGTTCGACTCCGACACGAGCGTCAGCTTGACCGTGCGATCGGCGCCGAGCAGCCGCTCCAGCTCTCGCGCGCAGGACACGCCCGCGAAGCCGCCTCCGAGGATGACGACGTTGCGCGGCCGCGCGTCGGGTGCGGCCGGCGGCATGGCCTCGGGCCCGAGGAGGTGCTCGGCCACCGCGAAGAGAGCGCTCGCGAGCGCTCCGAGCGCGAGGCCGAAGAGTACGAACCCGACCATCGCGGGGAGGAGCGCGCGCATCGCCTCGGGCGTCCAGCGCGGAGGCTCGCGGTGAGCGAGCGGGAGGACGACGACCGCGAGCAGCGCCCAGAGCGGGACCCCGAGCGTCGCGCCAGCCATCGCGGCGTCGGCGACGGCCGGAGTCGAACGGCGAAACAGAAACGGCCAGGCGATGCCCGTGGCGACGCCGATGGCGAGCCCCGCGATCCAGCCGAGGGCGGGCCAGAGCAGGAGCGACGCCACCAGACCCGCGACCGCGCCGATTGTGACGTTCCGGGTCATGCGGCCCTCCGCGAAGCGGTCAATGCCACGCCCTGGCCCAGAAGATCCCATCGAGCCCTCATTGCCCGGCGACCTCGCAGAAGACCTTGATCGCGTCCTTCGCGCCGCCGTTCAGCTTCTCGAACAGCTCACCGACGCGATCGAGACCCTCCACCGGGTGCGTGAGCAGGCTGACGAGCCAGCCGGGATACGCGGACTCGGCGTGGGTCATGTCGCGGACGCCGAGCTCGAAGTACTCGCGGTTCGCGTTCACCGTCCCGACCATCACCTTGTTGCCGAGCACGAACCCGAGGTTGAGGCGGTCCGCGTCCACCTCGAGCTTGCGCTCGCCGCCGGTCACGGACGAGAGGACGAGCACCCCGTTCTTCGCGAGCGCCTCCATTCCCTCGAAGACGAGCGGCGAGAAGCCCGACGCCTCGAAGACGAGGTCGTAGGCGCCGTCGCGCCGGGCGGCGTCCGGAACGCGCGTGTCGGTCGTGATGGCGTAGCGGGCGCCGAGCGCCTCGAGGAGTGAGGCGTTCCGGTTCGGCCGCGGCGCCTTCCCGAACGTCGTGACGTCGAAGCCACGAAGTCGGAGCACGAGCGTCGCGAGGAGCCCGATCGTGCCCGCGCCGAGCACCGCGGCGCGCCGCGGGCGCCACACCCGGAGCCGCCGCTGGATCTCGAAGGCCTGGACGATGCCCTTCTCGACGACGGTGAGCGGCTCGAGCAGGACGCCCACCTGCCGCGCGCCTCGCGGGATACGGACCATGTCGTCGGCGCGGTCGACGTAGTGCTCCGAGAGGAAGCCGTGCAGGAGGTTGATCCCGCGCTCGTAGTAGACGTCGTCCGTGGTCATGTCCTGCGTGCCGATCGCGTCGTAGAGGCTGCCGCCGGGCCGCCGAACCGTGGACACGACGTAGTCGCCCGGGGCGAGCTCCGTGACGCCGGGGCCGACCGCCTCGACGCGCCCGAAGTTCTCGTGGCCGAGGATGAGGTATGGCTCGCCCTCGGGCGCCCGGCCGTACTGCGCGTCATTGATCTCCCGGTCGGTGCCATCGACCCCGACGCGAAGCACCTTCACGAGGACGCCGCGCCCGCCCGGGACGTCGGCGACGCTCGGCCGCCGCGCGTCGACCACCTGCGCGCTGTTCCGCTTCCCCGGGATGACGGCGATCGCCTTCATGTCTTTGTCTCCTGGAACAATGTGCCGCGGAGGTGTGGCGCACGGCGCGCGCCGTTACGGCACCCTCGCGAGGAGCGCCGCGACGAGCCCGGTCCAGCCGGTCTGGTGGTTCGCGCCGACGCCAGCGCCTTCGTCGCCGTGGAAGTACTCGTGGAACAGGAGGTGATCGCGGAAGTGCGGGTCCTCCTGCAGCAGGCGCGTGCCGCCGAAGCACGGACGGCGGCCGCTCGCATCGCGGAGGAAGATGCGGGAGAGCCGGCGCGAGAGCTCGTCCGCGACCTCCGCGAGCGTCGCCCGCTTCCCCGAACCCGACGGCAGCTCGACGGTGAAGCCGTCGCCGAGGTAGCGGTGGAACCTCCGGAGCGACTCGATGAGCAGGTAGTTCGTGGGGAACCAGATCGGGCCACGCCAGTTGGAGTTGCCGCCGAACAGGGCCGACGACGACTCCGCGGGCTCATAGCGCACGCGGTGGACCACGCCGTCGACGGGAAGCTCGAAGGGGCGATCCCGATGGACGGCCGACAAGGACCGGATCCCGTAGCTGGACAGGAACTCCGTCTCGTCGAGCACCATCCCGAGGATCCGGCGCAGCCGGTCCGGGGAGACGATCGAGAAGAGGCGCCTCCCGCCCTTCCCCGGCGTCCGCATGCAGGCGACCCCCTCCGTGAGATCCGGACGATGGTCGATGAACCACTCGAGGCGGCGCTTGAACGACGGGAAGCGGTCGAGGAGCTCGGGGGAGAGGCTCTCCACGGCGTAGAGCGGGATGAGCCCGACGAGCGAGCGGACGCGGAGCGGGATCTCCTCGCCGGAGGGCGCGTGCAGGAGGTCGTAGTAGAAGCCGTCCCGCTCGTCCCAGAGCCCCATCGTGTTCATCGCGCGGGCGATGTGGACGAAGTGCTCCCAGAACTTGGACGCGACGTCCTCGTACTCCGGCTCCTCGCAGGCGAGCTCGAGCGCGATCGAGAGCAGATCGAGCGAGTACATCGCCATCCAGCTCGTGCCGTCCGACTGCTCGAGGTGGCCGCCGGTGGGGAGCGGCGCGCTCCGATCGAACACGCCGATGTTGTCGAGGCCGAGGAACCCACCCTGGAAGACGTTGTGGCCCTCCGTGTCCTTGCGGTTCACCCACCAGGTGAAGTTGAGGAGGAGCTTGTGGAAGACGCGCTTCAGGAACTTCCGGTCACCGTGGCCGGTGCGCGCCCTCTCGAGGTCGTAGACCTTCTTCGCCGCCCAGGCGAGGACCGGCGGGTTCACGTCGCCGAACCCCCACTCGTAGGCGGAGATCTGGCCGTTCGGGTGCATGTACCACTCGCGCAAGAGCAGCACGAGCTGCTCCTTCGCGAAGTCGGGATCGACCATCGCGAGCGGCACGCACTGGAAGGCGAGGTCCCACGCCGCGAACCACGGGTACTCCCACTTGTCCGGCATCGAGAGGACGTCGGCGCAGTAGAGGTGGCCCCAGTCGGCGTTCCGGCCACGCCGCCTCGACTCGGGCGGCTTCGGCTGGGCGCTATCCCCGCCGAGCCAGTCGCGAACGACGTAGTGGTAGAACTGCTTCGACCAGAGCATCCCCGCGAGCGACTGGCGGAGCACGCTCCGCTCGTCCGCGGACAGCCCCGACGGCCCGATGCCCTCGTAGAACGCGTCCGTCTCGCGCCGGCGCGCGGCGAACACCGCGTCGAAGTCCGTGCCGACGTCGGTGCCGTCGTCGACCCCGGTGCGGCGCAGGCGGAGCTTCACGACGGTGCTCGCGTGCGCGGGCACGATCGCGCGGTACCGCGCGGCGCACTTCGTGCCGATGCGGTCCGGGTTCACCGCGCCGGCGCGGCCGCCGACGACGTGCTCGTGGAACGCGTCCTTGGCGAACCCCGCCGCCGGAGCCGCGTACAGCCGCGCGAAGTTCGTGTCGTTCTCGGTGAAGAGCAGCTCCGGGGCGCCCTCGCAGTGGAGGACGTACTCGCCCTCGCTGGCGTGGCGCGCGAGCACCCGCGCGCTTCCGGGCGCGGCACGAAGCGACGGCCGGGCCTCGTCGCCGTTCCAGCTCCAGGTGTTCCGGAACCAGAGCGTCGGCAGGAGCTCGAGCGGAGCGGCCTCCGGCCCGCGGTTCACGGCCTCGATGCGGACGAGCAGGTCGTCGGGGCTCGCCTTCGCATACTCCACGAACACGTCGAAGTAGCGACCGCCCTCGAAGGCGCCCGTGTCCCAGAGCTCGTACTCGAGGTCCTTGCGCGTCCGGCGTCGGTTCTCCGCGAGCAGCTCGGAGTAGGGGAACGCGCGCTGCGGATACTTGTAGAGCATCCGCATGTACGAGTGGGTCGGGGTGCAGTCGAGGTAGTAGTAGAGCTCCTTCACGTCCTCGCCGTGGTTTCCCTCGGTGCCGGCGAGCCCGTAGAGCCGCTCCTTCAGGATCGGGTCCTTCCCGTTCCAGAGCGCGAGCGCGAAGCAGAGGATCTGGTGCCGGTCGGAGATCCCGGCGATGCCGTCCTCGTTCCAGCGATAGGCCTGCGAGCGGGCGTGGTCATGCGGCAGGTACTCCCAGGCGGTGCCGTGCTCGGAGTAGTCCTCGCGCACGGTCCCCCAGGCGCGCTCGGCGAGGTACGGACCCCAGCGCTTCCAGTGCGCCTTGCGGGTCCGGGACTCCTCGAGCCGCAGCTCCTCCGCCGTCGATCCCATGTGCTCCTCCTCGGGCGGGCGCGAGCGCCACACCATCATCGGTTCAGTACGGCGGAGCGGCTCCGGCGTTACGCGCCCGGCCGCCCGCGCTTCCAGTCGCGGAACGCGCGCAGGAGCTCCTCGCGGGCGTCGCCCCGTAGCGACGCGTCCGTGAGCCGCCCGACGGCGCGGCGCGTGACGTCCAGCTGCCGGAGGTAGGCGGCGCAGCCGGGACAGATCGCCAGGTGCCGCTCGAAGCGGAGGCGCTCCCCGAGCGGCAGCGCCCGCTCCAGATAATCCGTCACGAGCTCGACGAGCTCGCGGCAGGAGAGATCGTCGGGGAGCGCCGCGCTCACGGCGAGCCTGGGCGCGCGACGGCGGCGCTTGGCGCCGCCAGGAGCAGGGCGTGGCCGGGCGGGAACCCGACGGCCCACGCGAGGCGGCCTGGCGGGTCTCGATGCGCTGCGGTGCGACGGGTCATGGCGCTCCCTGCGTCGTGCGGTCCTTCGAGATCAGGGTGTGGGGGAGCCCGCCGGGCGTTACGCCCCCCTCACGGGCGCGCGCCGCTCAGGCGGCGCGGAGCTGGCGCCAGCTCTCCTGGTGCCCCGCCTCGAGCGTCGGGTCGGTGTCGCCGGCGAAGTAGGCGCGCGCCTCGAGCCGGCCCGAGTGCCCGGCCGCCGCGGCGGCCTCGCGACGATCCATGAACCGGCCGCTCGCGTCCGTGAACCCGGCCTGCCACTCGTCGAGGTCCGCGTCGAGCCCGCCCGGCAGGCACGCGATGTCGTGGCAGGCGCCGGTGACGACGACCGCGCCGGTCGCAAAGCTCCGGAATGCCGCCTGCCTGAACGAAACCCGCTCGATCGCCTGCGCCATGACTCGCTCTCCCCACTCACGTGTCTCACGGTGAAGAGCGCTGGTGCCGCCGGATCGTTACGGGCGGCCCTCCGGGGCGCAGCGTGTAACGCCGTGCGCCTCGCGACGCACTCGATGCGCGTCGCGGGAATCGTCCCGCCTCACTGCGTACCGAGGAGAACACATGACTTCCAAGGACATCGACCGAACCGCCGCCGACCCGATCGACGCCCGTATCGCCCGGCTCGAGCACGTCGGCACGGGCGTGCTGCGCTACGGGATCGTCTTCCTGCTCATCGTGATCGGCGCGGCCAAGTACTTCGCGTTCGAGGCAGAGGGGATCAAGCCGCTCGTCGCGAACAGCCCGTTCCTCTCCTGGATGCTCGGCGCGTTCGGCGTGCAGGGCACCTCCAGCATCATCGGGACGATCGAGATCGCGATCGGTCTCGCGATCGCGTCGCGCCCGTTCTCGCCGACCGTCTCCGCGATCGGCTCGGCCGCAGGGGCCGTCACGTTCCTCACCACCCTCTCCTTCCTCTTCTCGACCCCGGGCGCGCTCTCGCCGATGCACCCGGCGAACGGGTTCCTGATGAAGGACGTCGTGCTGCTCGGGGCGTGCATCGCCACCGCCGCCGAGGCGCTCAAGGCGGCGCGCGCGCGACGCGCGGACCGCGGTGCCCGAGCCGTGCCTGGCATCCCGGCAACGCGCGTCGCCTGACGTTCCATCCGACCGCTCCGTCGTGCCGCGCGCGGCTGCCCTCCCCGGGGGCGGCCGCGCCGCTTTCTCCCGGGCGGGCACGCGCGTAACGCGGGGCCGCGTGCTCGACACCGGAGCGCATGACCACGAACACGAACCATTACGACGTCATCATCGTGGGAGATCGCCTCGCCGAGCGGCTCGGCTGACCCTCGCCCGGTCCAACTGGACCACCCCGATCGAGAGCCGGTGGCGACGCGAGCCCATCACTACATGGGCTCGCGTCGTCGTGTCGGCGCGGGGGAGGTGCCGTGCAGCCGAGCGCGTTCGAGCCATCGGCCGCGGACGCTGCGGAGCGGGAGCTCGCGGCCCTTCGCGCCGGCGACGAGGCCGCGTTCCTGGCGCTCGTGAACCGCTACCACGGCGCGATGCTTCGCGTTGCCTCGATGTTCGTGAAGAGCCGCGCGAGCGCCGAGGAGGCCGTTCAGGAGGCCTGGATCGGCGTCCTCAAGGGCCTGCACCTCTTCGAGGGGCGCTCCTCGCTCAAGGGGTGGATCTTCAAGATCGTCGTGAACTGCGCGAAGACGCGGGGCGTGCACGACGGGCGCGCGGTGCCGATGTCGGGGCTCGACGATCTCGCGGATGAAGGACCGTCGGTATCGCCGGATCGCTTCAGGGACGACACGGAGCGCTGGCCCGGGCACTGGTCGCAGCCGCCCGAGCCCTGGCCTGACGAACGGGTCGAGTCGAGCGAGATGCTCGCGCTGGTCCGCGAGGCGCTCGAGACGTTGCCGGAGGCGCAGCGGACCGTGATGAGCCTGCGCGACGTCGACGGATGGGACTCGGGCGAGGTGTGCGAGCTGCTCGGCATCTCGGAGGGCAACCAGCGGGTGCTCCTCCACCGCGCCCGCTCGAAGGTGCGCGCGTTCGTGGAGGAGCAGCTCGGATCGGAGGGTTCGCCATGAAGCTCTCCGTCCCGGATCTGAGCTGCCGCGAGCTCGTCGAGATCGTCACCGACTACCTCGAGGCGCGGCTTTCGGTCGAGGACCGCACCCGGTTCGAGCTGCACCTCGGATACTGCGAGTGGTGCCGCACGTATCTCCGCCAGATGCGGCAGGTGAGGGACGCCACTGGGGAGCTCACGGAGGAGTCGCTCGCGCCGGAGGCGAAGAACGCGCTGCTCGCCGCATTCCGGGACTGGAAGCGTGGGTCCGGAGGCGAGAAGCCGTGATCGCCTTCAAGTTCCTCGCCGCCGGAGCCGTCGCGCCGTTCACCGGCTTCCGCTGGTCGCGCGGTCAATGGGTGACGGCGCCCGCCGATCGCTCGGACGTGTGGATCCACGCCTGTCGTCTGGCCGATCTGCCCTACTGGTTGGACGACGAGCTTTGGCGCATGGAGCTGGACTCCCCCGTTCACGAGGCGCGATACCAGATCGCGTCGCCGCGGGGACGGCTGCTCGAGCGCGTCGAGGCATGGGACGGGTTGCTCGCGGTGGCGTACACCCACGCCTGCGCGTGGCGCGCCCGGGACGTGGCGCTCCCGCAGCTCGCGCCGGCTGTCCGGGACGCGGTGGCCCGCGCTGCGAGCCTCGAAGCGATCCGCGCGATCGATGTCGCGCCGGGGTCGCTCGTCGGCGCCTACCTTGCGGACGTGGTCAAGTGGGGGCAGCGGGGGCTGCCAGCCATGACGTCGTACGTCAGCGCGGTGCTCGCCTCGTCCTCCGGCGGAGGGCTGGCCGCGTTCGAGTCGGAACGCGCGTGGCAGGCGCGCTGGCTCGCGGAGCGGCTCCGTCTCGAGTAGTCGTCGCGGCGCCGCGTAGCGGTGGTCCAAGCCGCGGCGGCCGACCGCGGGAAGGCCCTCAGCTCAACGCCCGCTCGACCGCGGCGAGCGCGTGGAGCTCCGTCGTGTCGAAGAGCGGGGCGGCCAGGTCGGTCGGACCGACCAGCATCCCGATCTCGGTGCACCCCGCGATCACTCCCTGCGCGCCGCGGTCCACGAGCCGGTTCATGATGGCGAGATACCGCTCCTTGGAGCGGGGCTCGACGCGGCCGAGCACGAGCTCCTCGAAGATCACCCGGTGGACCTCGTCCCGGTCGGCCTTCTCCGGAACGCTGACCTCGAGCCCGTGGCGCTCGGCGAGCCGCCGTCGGTAGAAGTCCTCCTCCATGACGTAGCGCGTCCCGAGCAGCGCCACGCGCCGCAGGCCAGCCGCCCGGATGCGCTCGGCGGTGACGTCGGCGATGTGGAGGAGCGGGATCCGCACGCCGCTCATCGCCTGATCGGCGACCTTGTGCATCGTGTTCGCGCAGATGACCAGCAGGTCGGCGCCGGCGCGCTCGAGCCCGAGCGCAGCGCGGTTGAGGATCTCGCCGGCCTTCCCCCACTCGTTTGCCCGCTGCAAGGGCTCGATGTCCGCGAAGTCGACCGACCAGAGGATGCACCGCGCGGAGTGGAGCCCGCCGAGCCGCGCCCTCACGGCCTCGTTGATGAGCGCATAGTAGTGCTGGGTCGACTCCCAGCTCATTCCGCCGATGAGCCCGATCGTCTTCATGGCGCGAGTATAGCGCCGGGCGAGTCGGCTCAGATGCGCTCGGGCCGCTCCACCGTGCGCTCGCTCCGGACGTTGCCCGTGTTGAGCGTCGAGGCCGGCTCGAAGAGGAGGACCTCCGCCTCGCCGTCGGCCACCGGCCGGTGCTCCACGCCGCGAGGCACGACGAGGAACTCCCCGGGCCCGAGCTCGATGGACCCATCGCGCAGCTCCATCCGGAAGGCGCCGCGAACCACGAGGAACATCTCGTCCTCGGCCTCGTGGTGGTGCCACACGAACGGCCCGGCGAGCTTCACGAGCTTCACGTGCTGGCCGTTCAGCTCAGCGACGATCTTGGGCTGCCACGGCTCCTGGATGCGGGAGAGCTTCTCGGCGACGTTCACCTTTTCCATGGGGCGACTCCTCGGCCCATGATAGCCGCGCGGCGCTCGGCGAGCGCGTCGGACTACGAGTGTTCATCGGGAAGGCGAGCCGTTCGGAGCGGAGCCAGACGAGCGGTGCCACGACCGTTGCGCAGCAGCACGGCCCCCGGCCGCGCGCGCTTGGGGGTGAGCACCGTGCCCGCCCTCATCGCGCTGCGCATCGTATCCCGAGAGCTCGGGGGGTTCGCATGGTGACCGCGTGGAGCTGGGTCCGGTTTGGCTTGGTGGTGGCATCGGCGGCGGCATTTCTCGACACAGCGGGAGCGCAGCAGGGGCCCTGTGAACGGGACGTGCAGACGTGGTGCAGCACGGTCCCGCCGGGTCAAGGGCGGATCGCCCAATGCCTGGCGGCGCACCAGCAGGAGCTGTCGCCCAGGTGCGCGGGCTACCTCGCGGAGCTGAGGCAGGAGGCGAAGCAGATAGGGGCTGCGTGCCAGCCGGACGCCGAGCGGCTTTGCTGGGGAGTCCTTCCGGGCCAGGGCGCCATCGCCTCGTGCCTCAAGTCACACCAGGCGGAGGTATCGGCGGAGTGCAAGATCGCGATCGCGAGGGCGCGGGGTGGTGGATAGAGAGGCGTAGGGCTCGTGGTCCTCGCCCGGCCGGCGACGCTCATTCGGGCACGTGTGCGTTCTCGAGCGCCGCCTCGAGCTTCTCTCCGAACGAGGGGTCCCTCGTACCGAAGCGCCACTTGAGGAAGTGGTGCCTGTGGCTGAGCCCTTGGCCGAAGACGCTCTCGAAGTTCGCGCGCTTGTCGTCGAACGTGAGGTCGACGAGCAGGCAGCGGACGTGCTTCCGGCGCTCGCTGTCGTGCAGCGCGCTTCGAATCGCGGCGCGCGTGAGGAAGTCGTCCCGGGGCAGCGAGTATCCCAGGAACACGAAGTCGCGCGCCTGGCGGCACACGCTCACGACGTCCTGCCAGATGAACTGCTGCTCGCGGAAGTCGAACCGCTTCGAGAACGTGGGCGGCGTAATGACCGGCGGGCACTCGAACAGCGAGTGGCGACGGCGCGGAGGCACCACCCAGTCCAGATCGAACGGCGTCTCGTTCTCGGGATAGGCGACGATCCGGCGCAGCGCGCGCGGCACCCGACCGTCCTCGTCCGCGATGAAGTACGCGCCCGCGTTCGCGATGCCCTGCTTCACGTCGTACCAGCCGATCGAGCCGTGCGGCTTCAGCATGAGCGCGTTTCCGTCTGCGCTCGCGGCCTGCAGCATGTAGCCGAGCCCCGCCGTCTGCGCGTCGAGCTCGAAGTCGAGCTCCTCGTCCCAGTTGAAGTTGATCACCACGTCCTGGCCCGGGCGGATGCTCCGGACGAGCGAGTGGATGTCGGCGGGGGCATTCCCGGCCAGCCGCCCCAGGTCGTAGAAGTACGACCGCGTGACGGCCGAGAGGTCCCGGAACAACGACGTCGCGCTCGGGATCCCGTCGACGCCCACGCCGTGCTGCGTCGAGCCGTCCGCGAATAGCGCCGGCGACTCGGCCAGGGTGTGCGCGATGCTGAAGAACTCGGCGACGTCGATCTGACCCATCTCGTCCAGGTTGACCGCGAAGTAGCGCTGCAGCACCTGGCCGACGACGTCGATCATCTCCGCGGCGCGCGTTCGGTTCGCGGGATCCTTCCGGAGGGAGTTCGAGACGCGCCTCCCCTTCGCCAGCCGCGGCGTCCGCTCGCCCCGGAGGTACTGGACGAGATCGAGCATGAGCGTGCTGCCGACGGGGTACAGCATGCCCGCCGAGAGCCCCGCGCCGACGAAGAAGACGCGCTGAATTTCCGGCCTGTGGTGGTGATCCGCTGTGCGCCGGCGCGTCTTGCGGCCGCGGCTGTGGGAACGCGGGGCCATCGAGTTCACCGTACGCGCTACGTCACCCTCAGTCCAGGCGCACCCTGACCCTGACTTCCGCACCCCAAGGCGGTACCCCATCGAGGCCTCTCCTCGTCGCCGCGGGTATGTCACGGTGGGTGTCTACGCTTCACTCACAGGGTCGTCCGTCGATCCGACCCAGATCACGCGCTGGCGTCTCGCGACGCGCCGGCGCGCACAGGGGGACATATGCCGAGTGATCCGCAGGGCGCGCTGCCTGGGCTGGAAGATCTGCAGCGCGCCCTCGCCCGCGGCGACGCCGACGGGATCCGCGCAGCCATCCAGCGGCTCGATCCCCGGGAGCAACGGGTTCTCGAGGCGCGGCTCGGCGCCTCCGAGGTTGGCCGCCTCGTGGCCCGCGCCTGGCGCGGGATCCGCCGCGGCGCGCGGCTCGGCAAGGTGATCGTCATCCATGGGATCATGGGCGGCCTCCTCGACTCGGTGGAGCCGGACGGCGACGTCGAGCGAATCTGGCTGAGCTATCTCCGCCTCGCGTTCGGTCAGCTCGACCGGCTCGAGCTGATGCCCGACGGCACGCCGGCGAAGCCCGACCTCGATATCCGCGTGGCGGGGATCTTCCCCGAGTATCTGTCGCTCGTGACGGAGCTGGCGGAGCGCTGGGAGGTGCTCCCGTTCGCGTTCGACTGGCGCAAGGACATCGACGAGTCGGCCGATCGGCTCGCCGGCGCGATCGAACGGTTCGCCGGCACCGCCCCCGTGCATGTCGTGGCGCACTCCATGGGCGGCCTCGTCGCGCGCCGCATGATCCAGCGCCACGCCGCCCTCTGGAACGGCATGGCCGACGGAACGTCGCTCGCCCGCGGAGGGCGGCTGGTGATGCTCGGCACGCCTAACCGCGGCTCGTTCTCGATCCCGCTCGTCCTCACCGGCGCGGAGCGCACCGTGAGGCTCCTCGAGCTCCTCGACGTGCGCCACGACATGCCTGCGCTGCTGCGCATCATCGGGACGTTTCCTGGCGTGTACCAGATGCTCCCGTCCCCGGTGCACGCGGCCGTCGACGACCGGGCCAGCCTCTTCGAGGGCCAGACCTGGGGCCGCCTCCCCATCTCGCCCGTCCACCTGAAGCGCGGGGCCGAGCTCCAGCGCGAGCTCGACGCCGTCACCGACGCGCACCGGCTCGTCTACGTCGCCGGCTACGACCAGCCGACGCCCTTTCGCATCAAGGTCGAGCGGCCCGGTGACTTCAGGTACCAGGAGACCCGCGACGGAGACGGGCGCGTCCCCCACGAGCTCGGGTTGCTCGAGGGCGTCCCCACCCTATGGGTGAAGGAGGCGCACGGCGATCTCCCGAGGAACGAGAGCGTCCTCGCCGGAATCCACGACCTGCTCGCGCGCGGAACGACCGACGCGCTCGAGCGCGAGCGGCCGGCCCGGCGCGAGCTCGTGCCGGAGCAGTGGCGCACGGCCGCCAGCGTCGCCGGCGACGTCGAGGACCTCGTCGGCCAGGAGCTCGCTGCGCGGCTGCGCGCCGCCGCTCGACGCGGCGGGAAGCGTGGCCCCGCCTCGGCGGACCTCGCGCCCGACGACGGCGTCCGGATCGAAGCGGGCCTCGCTGCCGCTGGTCTCGGCGGCGGCGGCGCTGGCGCGCGCGGCCCGGTCGGCGGAGCCCGCGGGGCGGAGACGGCGGCGGCTCCCCGGGCGAGCCCCGCGAAGCTCCGCGTCCGCGTGTGCTGGGACGACATCACTCGCGTCCGCGCCGGCGTATATGCGGTCGGGCACTACCAGGGCGTGCTCCCGCAGAACGCCGAGAAGGCCCTCGACTGCTTCGTGTCGAGCCAGCCCGCCTCGAACCCGGACGACTCGCGGCTCGTGCTCACGCGTTTGACGCGCCGGGGCGTGCTCCGGGGAGCGCTGGGGGACATCAACTTCTTCCCGGTCCGGACGAGACCGGCCGGTTGCAGCACCGTCGCGGTGGCGGGCATGGGGTACCCCGGGACGTTCGGCGCTCCGGAGCTGCGCCGACTCGCGCGGACGCTCGCGTCGGCCGTGACCGCTCTGCCCCGCGTCAAGATCGTCGCCTCGGTGCTCATCGGCAGCGGTGACGGGAGCGGCGCCGGGGCGCTGTCGACCGCCGCGGCGGTCGAGAGCTACTTGGTGGGCTTCGCCGAGGGGCTCGACGCGCAGGGGCAGCGCGGCGAGCTGAAGGAGGTCGTGTTCGTCGACACCCACCTCGACAAGGCGTTCGCCGTGCACGCGGCGGTCGAGGATCTCGTGGCCCGCCCCGAGCTCGCCTCCCGCGTGTCGATCGAGCTCGCACCCCTCGACGTCCCGCCGGACGCTCGCACGAAGCCAGGCCCTGCCTTCTGCCGCGGCGTGGTCCTCGCCGCGGCCGCCGCTGCGACGAACGGAAAGGCCGTGTCTCGGCGTGCCCTCGACACCCTCCTCTCGCAATCGCCCGAGCTGAGCCGGTTCCGCGAGACGACGCTGGAGGCATTGACCGACCTGGCGCCCAAGGTCGGGGGTTCGCTCGCGAAGCTCGCTGCTCAGCTCGGATCCAGACCGCGCCGCGATGACCCGACGCGACGGGACTCGTCCATCCGCCTCTCCTTCCATCGCAGGGGGGAGACTGTCGTGGCATCGGCCCTGACCGACAGCGTGGTCATCCCGGAGCGAGCCATCCCGATGGAGTCGTTCATGCTGCAGGGGATGATCCGCGAGCTGACCGATCCCGCCCCCGAGCGCGTCGCGACCCTCGGCCAGCGGCTCGCCCGTTTGCTCATTCCACGTGATTTCCGGAGGTACGCGCCAAAGAGGAACACCACCACGATCTTCGAGGTCGATCGCTCGATGGCGAGCGTTCCGTGGGAGCTCCTCGCGAGCGAGGTCGACGGGGAGCTGGGCGCGAGCACGCCGCTCGCCCTCGACGCGGCCGTGTCGCGCCAGCTCCGGACGACGTACAGCCCGCCGCCCAGCGCGGCGCCGCCGCTGCGGTGGCCGCTCCGTGCCCTGGTCATCGGCGATCCTGGAGACGCTGCGCACTCCTTGCCGGGCGCGGCGCGTGAGGCGCAGGAGGTCGCCGAGCTCCTGCGGCGGCTGGGGGTCGACGAAGTGGAGGTGCTCATCGGTGCACCTGGCTCGCGCCGACCCGGCTTCGAGCCGGCGGAGCTCTACGGAGTCATCGCGCGGCTGATCGACGGCGGCTACGATCTCCTGCACTACGCAGGTCACGCCGGCTTCGACCGGGACAATCCCGAACGAGCCGGTTGGCTCTTCGAGGGCGGCGTCCTGACCGCTTCGCAGATCGAGCGCGTCGACCTCGCCCCACGCCTCGTCGTGGCGAACGCGTGCCTCTCCGGGCAAACCTCGGACCGGTACCGCACCGCCGCCGGGTCGGATGGGCCACGGCTCGACGCCGACGTCCTTCCGAGCCTCGCCGACGGGTTCTTCCAGCGGGGGGTCCGCGACTACGTCGGGACCGCCTGGCCGGTGAACGACCTCGGCGCCATGCGGTTCGCGAAGGCGTTCTACGAAAAGCTCCTCGACCGCAGCGGGCGCCCCGCGACGATCGGCGAAGCCCTCGTCGCCGGACGTCGGGTGCTCGCGGCCGAGCCCCGCTTCGGGACGCTATGGGCCGCCTACCAGCACTACGGCGACCCGTTCCAGACCGTCGCTGCGCCGGCAGCCACGTCCGGCCGCGCGCGAGAGCCCAAGGCGCGAGCGACCGCCGGCGCGAAGAGCGGAGGGCACGGCGAGAGTGCGCAGCATCGCCCCGCGCGCGAGAGCGTGGGCCGGCGTAGTTCGAAGCGAGCGCGGTCCAAGAGGCGTTCCAATAGGAGGAGCTGAGATGGCGACGAGGAAGAAGACTCCGAAGAACAGAAAGACGGCAACCCGGGCCCGGAGCACGAAGACCGTCCGCCGCCCCAAGGCGGCCAGCGCACGGCTCAGGAAACCGAAGAAGGCTGCGGGTGCCCTGAAGGCGACCGCGGCGACGGCCAGAGGCTTCGTCCGCAGCGTCCAGCTGCCCCCGGCGCCCGAGCTGCGGCGCGGAGAGCCCGGCGAGGCGACGAAGATGGTTCTCGACGGGTCCAAGACGCAGGCCGCGGTCGTCGGCTCCGACATCATTTCCTTCGTGTCCGGCGTCACGCCCGAGCGTCGGCAGGACATCATCAACTCGTCGATGTTCGCCCAGCTCGTCGCGCAGAAGAAGGTCGGCAGCTCGGAAGACCCGCTGGCGTGGTACGAGGCTTACTTCGACGCGCTGACCCGCATCGGCTGGGTCATCCAGGAGAAGACGTTCGCCGAGTACCACGAGGAGAGCAGGGACTTCTCGGCGCACGAGGCCATCGGCAAGGTCGCCGCCGTGCTGCTGGGAGGGGCGGCCACCGCGCTCGCCGTCGTTCAGACCACGCTCGAGTCGCTGCGGTCGATGGACTCCGGGAGTCCCTGGATCACGCTGTACGACCGCAAGAGCCGGGTCGGGAGGACCGCGCATTTCCAGGCCACGCTCGTGTCGCAGGAACCGGACGGGCAGTTCCTCGTCGCCCTGATGGCGTTCAGCCTCGTGGCGAAGACCACGCTGACGCAGGTGCTCTTCTTCCGGGTGCGGACGAACGACGCGACATTGAGACATTGCTCCGGCAACGTGACCATCAACACGAAGGTGCTCGACGCCATCCGCCCGACGCTGGACGAGCGGCTCGCAGCCTTTGCGCTCGAGTTCGTGAACGAGGTACCGCTGCCGCCTGCGCCCTGACGGACGATTCCCCCGCCGCGGCGACGAGGGCCGTCGCCGCGGCGGAAGAGCGCGCGAGCAGGGCCCGTAGCGTGCGCGACGGCCAACGCGCGCGCCTCAGCGCAGGCGACGACACGGTCCGTCACGCTCCGAAGAAGAACCGCTTGAGGTCTCGGCACAGCCCCGGCAGCTCCGGGAACACGGCGGACTCGGAGATCCCGGCCACAGAGAGCTCGCGCCGGACGCTTGCCACGGCGCCTCCCGGCAGGACGAGCTTCCGGATACACGCGTCATCCCCCGCCTCCGCGAGCGCATCGAGCCCGCCGCGCTCGCTGCCGTGGATCGTGAACACGCCCCGCTGCGCTTGGATCCGGGCGCTCTCGTGCGCGGGGCGCAGAGCAATCGGCGCGCGCGCCACCTTGTCCGCAAGCTTGCCGGGAGCCCATGGCGCGGCGCACGGCGAGTCGGCCGAGAACAGCTCGTATTTGCCGAACGCCTGCTTGTTGATCCACCACGGGTTGATCGCCCACACGGCGCTGTCCCCGCGCCCGTCATGTTCGGCGACGGCGAAGTACAGCGCGACGAGGGCGCTCTCGGTCCAGTCGAGTAACCGGGTCGGGAGGCCGTAGTGCTGCATCAGGAACAGCCACTCCCAGTCGCTCCGGGGCAGGCGCGGCAGATACGGCGGCGCGCGCAGCTTGAAGCTGTCGAGGAGCTCCTGCTCCGTGTAGTACTCGGCGCCGAGGCCCCGAACGGTTCGCAGCCGGTAGAGCCCCGGACTGAGGCTCCACGTCGCGTCGACGTGCCCCCGGAACCAGGGCTGCAGGTACCACTCGACGCGCGGCGGGGTCCAGTCGTGGACGACGCGCTCCACCTCCATCATGAACCCGGCGAGATCGTCGAACCGGTAGGTGCGGTCCGGTCGCCTCGTGCGGCCGCGCGACGTTCGCGAAGCAGTCCGTGGCGATCGCGGCATGGCTGCCTCCCTGAGTGAAAGCGCGCCGTGCGGGCGCACTCGCGAGCATATCATCGCGTACCGCACGAGATTCCAGCAGACCGTCCCGGAGGAGACGGCGCTGAGGCGTACCTGCCCGCCGTTCCCTTTCGCTCATCGCCTGTCCCCCTCATTCGCGCGACCGGCGCCGTGGCGCTCGGCCCGGCGGTTGAGTCGGCTCGGGGCGCTCCGTCGCCGGTGGAATCGGCCGCACGACCGGAGGATCACCCACCGTCACCTTCAGCCGCTCTCCATGATGTGCAATGCTCAGGGCCCCCGTGCCGCGCACCGAGTATCTCGCCTCACGCGACGTCACGTCGACGCGGAGGCACAGGCCGCGACGGTTGACCGAGAACGCGAGGTGCGTCAGCCCATCTGGAAGCCGCGGCGCGAACTCCAGGAACTCGCCCATGTCTCGCATGCCGCCGAAACCGAGCACGAACGCGATCCATGTGCTCGCGAGCGAGGCCACGTGCAGCCCGTCGCGCACGTTGTGCTCGAGATCGTCCAAGTCCATGAGCGCCGCTTCGGCGGCGTAGTCGAGCGCGAGCTGGAGATGGCCGGCGTCGGCCGCGGCCACGGCCTCGATGCCCGGCGACAGCGACGAGTCCCGGACGGTGATGCGCTCGTAGTAATCGAAGTTGCGTGCCCGCTGTTCCGGGGTGAAGGCGCTGGCGCAGATCTCCATCGCGAGGACGAGGTCCGGCTGCTTGACCACCTGTTTTCGATAGAGATCGAAGTAGGGGAAGTGCAGCAGGAGCGGGTACTGGTCCTCCTTCGTCGCCGCGAAGTTCCACGGTTCGTGCCTGGTGAATCCCTCCGATTGCGGATGGACGCGCAGGGTGTCGTCGTAGGGGATGAAGATGCGATCGGCGGCGGCTCGCCAGGAGGCCAGCTCCTCCGCGGTCACCCCGAGCTCGCGCGCCTTGTCCGGATGGCGCTCGCACGCGCTGGCGGCGCCGCGCAGGTTCTGCTGGGCCATGAGATTCGTGTAGATGTTGTTGTCGCCGAGGGCGCTGTACTCGTCGGGTCCGGTGACGCCGTCGATGCGGAAACTGCCGTCCAGGGCGTGGTGCCCGACCGAGCGCCACAGGCGAGCCGTCTCCACCAGGAGGTCGACGCCCGTGTTGCGCTCGAAGTCGTGGTCGCCGGTGGCGTTCACGTAGTGGACGACCGAGAAGGCGACATCGGCGTTGATGTGGAAGGCGGCGGTGCTGGCGGGCCAGTAGCCGGAGCATTCGTCACCGTCGATCGTGCGCCAGGGAAACGCCGCGCCAGCCAGGCCGAGGTCGCGTGCACGCCCTCTCGCCTTGGGCAGCGTCGAGTGCCGCCAGCGGATGGCGTCGGCGGCGGCATCGGGCGCGGTATGGGTGAGCACCGGCAAGATGAAGATCTCGCTGTCCCAGAACGTGTGGCCGTCGTACCCCGTGCCGGTCAGCCCTTTGGCCGGGATCGCCCTGCCCTCCGCCCTCGCCCCGGCGGAGAGGACCTGGAACAGCGCATACCGGACCGCTTGCTGAAGCTCGAGGTCGCCTTCCAGCTCGACGTCGGCGGTCGCCCAGAAGTCGTCGAGGTACGCCCGCTGCTCCGCGAGCAGCGCCTCCCAACCGGTGTTGCGTGCGGCGAGGAGTGCGGCCGCGACCTGATCGCGCATCGCCGGCTGGCTCCGCTCGTGAGACCAGCCGTAAGCCACGAGCTTCACGAGCCGAAGCCGCTGTCCCGGCTCGAGGACGTCGGTCGCCACGACCCGGGCCACGTCGGGCATCGCCTCGGCCACGACTCGTAGCCGTGGCGAGCCGCTGATGACGTGGTCCATCACCACGGCCATGCGCAGACCGCTTCGCCGGGTCCTGTGGATGAGCAGGCCCTCCGCCTCCTTCGCCTGGTGCTCCTCGGACAGGAGCGGCGTGTCGAGGACGGCGGCCGAGCGCGGGTCGCCGGCGATCGACGGCAGCTGCTCGTTGGCCACCAGCTCGGATTGCACGACGACGCTGGCACGCCCGTCGAGCGGCTCGACCTCGTACGCGATGCCGAGGATGGCGCGCTGCGTGAAGGAGACGAGGCGAACCGACGTGACGCGGACGGTGCGTCGCGCGGGAGAGCACCATTCCGCCGTCCGCTTCAGGGTGCCGGCGCGGAAGTCGAGCACTCGGTCGTGCGCGCGCAGCTCCCCGTATCGCACGTCGAGCGGCTCGTCATCGACGAGCAGCCGGATGATCTTGGCGTTGGTCACGTCGATGAGCGTCTGGCTCGACTCCGGCGCGCCGTACTGGCTCTCCGCCGATGGCAGCGGACGCAGCTCGTAGAAGCCGTTCAGATAGGAGCCGGGCAGCCCGTGCGGCTCACCCTCGTCGAGGTTGCCCCGCACGCCGATGTGGCCGTTCGAGAGCGCAAACAGCGACTCGGACTGCGCCAGGACGTCCAGGTTGAGCGAGGTCTCGTGGAGCGACCAGGGCTCGACGCGAAACGACGGATGCTGGATCACGCGTGCTCCAGGAGCTGGGCGAGATCCGTCACGACGACGTCCGCGCCATGCCGGCGGAGCTCGGCGGCCTGGCCCACGCGATCCACTCCGACGACATAGCCGAAGTGTCCCGCCCGTCCAGCCTCGACCCCGGAGAGCGCGTCCTCGAACACGGCCGCCTGCGCGGGATCGACGCCGACGGCGCGCGCGGCCGCGAGATAGGTGACCGGCGCGGGCTTGCCCGCGAGGTGCTCCTCCTCGGCGACGACGCCGTCGATGCGCGCGTCGAAGAGATCGGCGATGCCGGCGGAGGCGAGCGTCGGTTGCGTATGCTTGCTGGAGGACACGACCGCCGTCCGCAGCCCCGCTTCACGCACGGCATGGACGTAGCGCACCGACCCGTCATACGTCTCGACACGCTCGTGCTGCAGGATCTGGAGCAAGAGGTCGTCCTTGCGGTGAGCCAGATCGCGCACCGCGTCCTCCGGGAGCTGGATGCCGCGAGAGGCGAGGAACGACCGCGCGCCATCCACGCGGAGCTTCCCGTCGACGTACAGCGTGTAGTCGTGAACCGGGTCGAAGGGGACGAACGGATGGCCCGTCTGTGCCGACCATTGGCGCAGGTACGCGTCGAACATCTGCTTCCAGGCGGCGGCGTGGAGCTTCGCGGTCTGGGTGAGGACGCCATCGAGGTCGAAGAGACAGGCACGCGTGCGCGGAGGGAGTCCGAGCGTCGCCTCGACGGTGAGCGGATCCGCGAGGATGAAGGAGTCGACCGCACGGGCGAAGCCTTCCTCCTCGTTCGAGCTCGTCACATGCCGCGCGGTGCGTTGGACCTCGGGACTGGCGTTGCCCATGGCGATGCTCATGCCCGCTTGGCCGAACATCAGCACGTCGGTGGGCATGTCCCCGATGGCCGCAATCTCATCGAGAGGAACGCGCAGAAAGCGCGAGGCGAAGCGCACCACCATGCCCTTGTTCGCGTCGGGGTGCGTGACGTCGAGGTAATACGATTCCGAACGTGATGCCGATGCGTGCCCCCCGACTCGCCGGCGCAGCTCGGCTTCACAGCGCGCCACGAGCGGCGCATCATCGCTCACGCCGACGATCTTGAGGGCGCCGTCGAGCACGCTGCGCACGTCCTCGATCACGGTCGGGTCGAACTCGACGGTCGTCTTTTCGTGCGCAACGTGGGGAGCGCCTGGGTTGCGGATGAACCAGTCGGCGCCGCGGTACACCCAGACGTCGAGACCCGCCTGAACCAGGTAATCGACGACCTCCCTCGCGACGGTGAGCGGAAGCGTGCACTGCTCCAGCACGGTCGTGAGATCAGGTTTGACGAACACGCCGCCGTCGAACGCGGCGATCGGGGTCGTGAGCTTCAGCGGCGCGACCAGCATCGCCAACCCGCGGGGCGGTCGGCCGCTGGTGATGGCGAACTGGACGCCTGCGCCGCGCAGTCGATCGAGGGCTGCGCGCGCTCGAGGGGTGAGGACTTTGTCCCGCGTGACGAGCGTCCCGTCGACGTCGGCAACCAGCAACTTGATCGGCTTCACGGCTGGCTCCCGAGCAACACGAGCGCCCGCTCGACCACGTGGTCGACCGTGAAGCCGTACTCCTTCATCACCACTCCGCCCGGCGCCGACGCCCCGAACCGATCGACCGAGAGGATGTCGCCCTCTGAACCCACCCAGCGCTCCCAGCCGAGAGATCGAGCGGCTTCGACGGCGAGCCTGGCCTTCACCGTCCGCGGCAGCACGCTCCCGCGATACTCTGCGCTCTGCCGCTCGAAGAGCTCCCACGACGGCATCGAGACGAGGCGCACTCGCAGTCCGCGCTGGCGGAGGATCGGCTCGGCGCCGACGATGAGCGACACCTCGGACCCGGTCGCGATCAGGATGAGCTCCGGATCGCGCTCGGCCGGATTGAGGACGTACGCGCCGCGGCGCAGCTCCTCGGCCGGCGCCAGGACGCGGCGATCGAGCGTGGGTACGTGCTGGCGGGTGAACACCAGCACCGTCGGGCCGTCGTGGTTCTCGATGGCCACCTGCCAGGCGACGCGGGTCTCGTTGGCGTCGCAGGGCCTGAGCACGATCATTCCGGGAATGGCACGCAGGCTCGCGATCTGCTCCACCGGTTCGTGGGTCGGCCCGTCCTCGCCGACACCGATGCTGTCGTGCGTGTACACCCAGATCGTTGGGAGCTTGGCGATCGCCGACAGGCGAATCGGCGGGCGCATGTAGTCGGAGAACACCAGGAAGGTGGCGCCGAACGGGATGAACCCACCGTGATAGACGAGGCCGTTGATGGCCGTACCCATCGCGTGCTCGCGGACGCCGAAGTGGATGTTGCGCCCGGCGTAGCCCCACCCTCCGCCGACGGTGCCCTGTACGCCCTCACGCGACCGAGCGGACGACTCGAAGTCCCCGTCCTCCTTGAGCCAGGTGTACGTCGAGGGATCGAGGTCGCCGGAACCCCCGACCAGCTCGGGCACCGTCTTCGCCAGCTCCTGCAGCACTGCCTCGGAGGCTTTTCGCGTGGCCATCCCCTTGGCGTCGGCAGGGAACTGCGGGAGCTTGCTGTCCCAGCCGCTCCGGAGCTCTCCCCTGAAACGCCGCGTGATCTCCTGCGCCAGCTCGGGAAACTCCTTCGCGTAGGCGGCGAAGCGCTGGTTCCACCCTTCCTGCAGGGTCTTGCCGCGCTCCAGGGCCGAGCGAAAGTGCGCGAGCGCCTCGGCCGGGATGTAGAAGGGCGGATCCTCGGGCCAGCCCAGGTTGCGCTTGGTCTTCTTGACCTCCTCCACGCCCAGCGGGTTGCCGTGCGCGTGCCACGAGCCGGCGAGATCCGGCGAGCCGTAGGCCATCACCGTCTTCACCTTGATGAGCGAGGGCTGCGACCGCTCCGCCCTCGCCGCCTCGATGGCGCGCGAGATCGCTGCCACGTCGTTGCCGTCGTCGACCTGCTGGACGTGCCAGCCGTACGCTCGGTAGCGCGCGCCCACGTCCTCGGTGAAGGTCAGGGAGGTGGTGCCGGAGAGGGTGACGCCGTTCGAGTCATAGAGGACGATGAGCTTGCCGAGCTTCAGTTGACCCGCCAGCGACGCCGCCTCGGCCTGCACGCCTTCCATGAAGTCGCCATCGCCGGCGAGCACGTACGTGTAATGGTTGAAGACCTCGTGGCCCGGGCGGTTGTAACGCGCCGCCAGGTGCGCCTCGCCGATCGCCATGCCCACCGCGTTGCCGATGCCCTGGCCGAGCGGTCCCGTCGAGGCCTCCACTCCTCTCGTCAGGTGGCTCTCGGGGTGGCCGGGCGTCAGGCTGTTCCATTGGCGGAAGCGCTTGAGCTGCTCGAGCGTCACCTCCTCGTAGCCCACGAGGTGCATGACCGCGTAGAGCATTGCGGAGGCGTGGCCTGACGACAGCACGAAGCGATCGCGATCGATGAAGCCGGGGTCGGCTGGATTCCGGCGGATGAAGCGCGTCGCCAGCACATAGGCCATGGGGGCTGCGTCGAGCGGCATGCCGGGATGGCCCGAGTTCGCATTCTGGACCGTATCGACGGCGAGGAAGCGGATGGTGTCGATGCACAGCTTGTCGAGCTCGTCCTGGTTCATGACGTTTTCCTCGGATCGATCGGTCGCTGCCAGCCACCCGCGACCTCGGCCACCAGCCGATCGGCTTCCGCCGGTCCCCACGTGCCCGGCTCGTACGGATAGGGCTGGGTAGCGCCAGCAGCTCAACCTCTCGGCCGGCCATGGCCTCGCCGGGACGCGCCCCTGGACGCCGAAGTTCTCCGCCATCGTGATCTGCACGTTGCCCACGTTGTCACGGTTGAGCACGCCCTCCAGCGGGCGGTTGGTGAAGCGGAAGTAGAGCAGGTTCAGCACCGGTTCCTTGCCGAGGTAATGGTCGATGCGGAAGATCGCGGACTCGGGAACACCTCGTGGAGCGTCCGGTCGAAGGCACGTGTGGACGCGAGGTCGCGGCCGAAGGGCTTCTCCAGGGCGACCCGCGCCTGCGCGGAGCTGCCCGAGCCGTGGCGCCGAAGAAGACCAGGGCATCCGAGTGCGGCGGGGAGGTCATGAGTGTCTCTCCTCGTGACCGCCGAACTGGAAGCGCATCGCCGACATCACCCGGTCGGCGAACACCTCCTCGCCGCGAGACGCGAAGCGCTCTCCGACGGCGGTCGAGAGGATCGGCGCCGGCACGCCCTCGTCGATCGCCGCCTTGAGCGTCCAGCGGCCTTCGCCCGAGTCGGAGACGCGCCCGGTGAACTCGCTCAGGTCGGGGTTGTGCACGAGCGCCGCGGCCGTCAGATCGAGCAGCCATGAGCCGATGACGCTGCCGCGGCGCCACACCTCGGCGATGTCCCGCAGGTCGAGATCGTACTGGTAGAGCTCTGGGTGCGGCAGCGGAGCCGTCTCGGCATCGGCAGGACGTCGTTCCTTGCCGGCGTTTGCGCGGCGGAGGATGTTGAGCCCCTCGGCGTACGCGGCCATGAGCCCGTACTCGATTCCGTTGTGCACCATCTTGACGAAGTGGCCTGCGCCGCTGGGCCCGCAGTGCAGGTAGCCGTGCTCGGCGGAGGTGGGCGAGCCGCTGCGGCCGGGGGTGCGCGGGGCCGCGTCGACGTGCGGGGCCAGCGCGGAGAAGATCGGATCGAGCCGCTCCACCACCTTGGCGTCGCCGCCGATCATCTGGCAATAGCCACGGTCCTTGCCCCACACGCCGCCCGAGGTGCCGACGTCGACGTAGCGAATGCCCGCCGCGGCCAGCGATTTGGCGCGGCGGAGGTCGTCACGGTAGTACGAGTTGCCACCATCGATGATCACGTCGTCCCGCGCCAGGAGCGGCGTGAGGGCAGCGAGGGTGTCATCGACCACCGCCGCCGGCACCATGAGCCAGATCGCGCGAGGCGGCTCGAGCTTCCGCACGAGGTCCTCGAGAGAGCTGGCGCCGATCGCGCCTTTGCCGGCGAGCGCTTGTACCTTCTCTGCATGGTGATCGAAGGCGACCACCTGCTGGCCCGCCTCCAGGAGACGTGCCGTCATGCTGGCGCCCATTCGACCGAGCCCAACCATCCCGATCTTCATTGCCCCTCCTCCTTCTTCCAGGCGACCAGGCCGGTGCCATCCCCTGCGCCTCGTCGCCATTCGCCCCTAGGGTGCGCCGACGCTCATGCCTGGAGGTCCACGCGTACGTCCCGCTTCTGGCCTGCTCGACCACGCCTGCGCATTCGGCTGGGGTCTCGAACCCCGCGACCTTCCAGATGTCCGGCTCGACGCCGCCTTGCTGCAGCTCCCGCAGCGTCTCCACGACGAGGCTCGCGCGCAGCTCTCGGTCGTAGCGCTCCTGGCCGCCGGAGCGCGCGAGCTGTGCGGGCGTGGCGGGGACAAGGAGCTCGAACAGGAGCTTCCTCTGGCGCGCGTGCAGCCAGTCCGAGAGCCGGGCCAGCCTTCCCGTCTGCCGCTGGTTCAGCTCGCGATCCCCCTCGGGGTTGTAGCGGACCAGCACCTTGGAGAAGTCGGGATCGAAGGCCTCGATGTGTCGCCCGAAGTCCTCGCCGTACTCGAGCTGGAACTCGGCCTGGCCCGATCTCTCCACCGGCATCGCGAGCAGAGCGCCGCTGAGCTTGACCTTCCTTGCGACCGCGGAGCCGAATTGCTCATCGACGAGCGCGCCGGCGAGCTCCCGCGGCGCACCCCGGGCGATGGCCTGCTCGAACGCCTCGAAGATGAGGTCCTTGGTATCGCTGACCTTGGCCTGGATCTCGGGTGACAGCGGCTCCGTCGCGCCGAAGAGGCCCTTCGAGAAGGAGCTGCGGTGGTCGAACGCCAGCACGTAGAGCGGCTTGTCGTATCCGAGACTCATGACGGTTTGGCGCGAGCGCGAACGCGCGCCGGTGCGCGTCCCCCCTGACTCCCAACCTATGGTGATGGACATCAGGCGCAATGCGGCAACGGGCGAGGGGCGGCCGTGCGGTTCCCCATCGCGCTGGTGTGCGGAGGCAGCGCGCGCACAGCTCGGGCACGAGCGATCTCCACGGCGACGGGCATGAGGCCCTCCGCAGCCTCGGTAGGAACGATGCCGTCACGTTCCGTGGATCTGTTCCACCCACCGCTCCCGGCCTCGGTCGAGGAGGCATCTGCGCCGTCGTCTCGGTGACGACGGGGAGGGAACGAAGCAACGACCTCGATACCTCGCCGTCGAGGGCGCGATCGGCCGTACCAGATCGCGCCACACGACTTTCGGCCGACAGCGCCGGACCCAGCTGAAAAGCCGGGTCGGCCCTCCGCGAGGCCCACACAGGGTGAATGCCACGACGCCGCTCAGGAGAGAGCGTAGCGGTCGAGCGCCATGACGACGGACTGGAGCCCCTCCGAGAACGTCGGGTGGACCATCTCCATGTCGACCAGGGCGCGAGCGGACGCGCGCGCCTCGATGAGCGCAGCGAACACGTGGATCAGCTCGCCCGCCTCCGCGCCGACGATCCACGCGCCGAGGATGCGCTCCGTCGCGGGGTCGAGGAGGACCTTCATCAGGCCGGCCTTCTCGTCGGTCTCGAGCGCGCGCGCGATCTGCGCGAACGGGATCGTCGCGACCTCGCAGCGGACGCCGTTCGCCTTGGCCTGCCGCTCGGTCATCCCCACGCCGGCGAGCTGGGGATCGGTGAAGACCGTGTACGGGATGAGCCGCTCGCTCCGACCGCGGCCGGGCCGGCCCATGAGGACCTCGAACAGGAGCCGATGGTCGTCCCAGGACGCGTGCGTGAACTGGGGTCCGCCGGCGCAGTCGCCGACCGCGTACACGCCGGGCGCGCTCGTGGCGTAGTGGTCGTCCACCTCGACGAACCCGTGTCGATCGAGCTTCACGC
>Ga0306924_10000328_pt1 | contig 39547 bp, 38 predicted proteins | sample sta12Can44000111_FD_203756 | JGI IMG/M metagenome (GOLD analysis project Ga0306924, IMG submission 203756) | Lab enrichment of tropical soil microbial communities from Luquillo Experimental Forest, Puerto Rico - statanox.12C.anox.44.000.111 (v2)... | ecosystem: Environmental > Terrestrial >... | reverse complement strand
TTGCATTTCAAGCACGAGGTGCCGGTCACGGTGCGCTTCTCGGCCAACTCGGGCATTCTCAAGATTGCCGATGTGGATCCGCGGGCCGACCCGCGTGGCCTAGCCATCAAGTTTCGTCTTCCCGACGGCAGTGACACCGATCTCGTCACCCATTCGTACAACGGCTTTCCGGCGAAGAACCCCGAGGAGTTTCAGCAATTCTTCCTGGCGCTTGCCGGCAGCAGGCCTGGGGTCCCGTCGCCGACGCCAATCGAGGCCTTCGAGGAGACGCACCCCGCCGCGAAGGCGTTCTTGACCACGCGGGATCCGCCGCCAGTGAGCTACGCGACGACCACCTACTTCGACGTGAACAGCTTCAGGTTCGTCAACGAAAAGGGCGCCGTGACGATTGGGCGCTATCAGCTGCTTCCCGAAGCCGGCCGACATTTCTTGTCGAAGGACGAGAGCGTCAAGGCGGCGACCAACTATCTCGAAGACGAGATTCGCCAGCGCGTTGCCCGTGGAACGGTCCGATTCAAGGTGGTGCTGCAGCTCGCAGCGTCGGGCGACAAGATCGACGATCCATCGGTGGCTTGGGCGAGCACCAATAAGATCACGACCCTGGGGACCCTGACCGTCGCTTCGGTGGTGCCGGACAGCGAGGCAACCGAACGCGCGCTCGTGTTCTTGCCGGCGCTCTTGCCTGCCGGCATCGAACCCGCGGACCCGATGATTCAGTTCCGTAACAAGACGTATCCAGTATCTTACGAGCGCCGTCATCAGTCTTAGAGCGACCGCGATGGTCGAATGAGCTGGCCATCTACGCAATGCGGTCCATGTCGTGCGGATCGCGACATCGAATAGACAATTGTTTGCTGCAGTGCATGAGTCCGCTTTTGGGGGCAAAGCGGACATGCCCTTTTGCACCGCATATGTCTGTCTTCTGACCCAAAGCGGACTTTCAAAAAAGAAACTACCTCTGTGAACTACATCATACTCTGAAGGTGCCTGCGCCAGCCAAACTTGCAAGCACGTGATTCCCAGTCATTAAAGGGGGTCCGCATGTTTGTAAGAGGAAGAAAAAAACAAGCGTTTGTCGCCGCGTTGTGGATTCTGATCGTCGGGACTTTGGTGTTAGTGCCAAAGTTCGTAGTCAGCCGGAGCTCTTATACGCAGGCGGAAACGTGCGATCCGATCGTCGCCGGTTCAACGCGATATGTACCGCCATGCTAAACTACCGGATCGACGATCTCGACTTGTGCCCCGCTTATGTCCGCCGTTGGCCCAAAGCAGACATGAGCTAGTGCACCGCATATGTCCGCTATTGACCCAAAGTGGACATCGCCGTCGCTTAACAGCAATTTTATGCGCTCGCGCTGATGTACGGCGATACGCTGCTTTGTCCTAGCCTCGGGGAAGGCAATGAGGCGGCGCGATTTTCATCACGCTAATCGGCAGCGCGGCGTGGCCATTCGGTGGACTTCATCACCACTACGCCCGGGTTTAGGTTTTCGGCACACATAGGTGGAGCAGACTGTTGCATGCTGGCAACGACTGGGCGAACGCACGGTTTCACGAACACCGCCTCTGCGCAGGACCGATATCGTGCAGGTTCAGGGCCGTTCCAATGAGAGCGAGATGAGAAAACGCCTGCGGAAAGTTACCGACCTGCCGCTGCGCCTGAGGATCGTATTCTTCCGCAAGCAGGCCGACATCGTTGCGAATCGATAGCAGGCGCTCGAACAGGGTGGATGCTTCGGCGTGGCGGTTCTGCAGCGTGTAATTGTCGGCAAGCCAAAAGCTGCACGGGAGAAATACTCCTTCTCCTGAGGGCAGACCATCAATGTCTGCCTTGGTTCGATAACGGAGCAGGAAGCCATTGATCATGAGTTCTTGCTCGATAGCCGCGATGGTGCCGCGTACGCGTGGATCTTCCGGCGGCAGGAACCCGACGACGGGCATCAACAGCAAACTCGCATCGAGCTCGCTGCTTCCGAAGCTTTGCGTAAAGGTGTTGCGGTTTCCGTCGAATCCGAGCTTGCAAATCGTCGCGTGGATGTGGTCGCGAACTTGCCGCCAACGTTCCAGCGGTGCATGTAATTTGAAACGCTCGGCATCACGTACCGTGCGATCCAGAGCAACCCATGCCATGATCTTGGACAGGGTAAAGTGGCGACGACCGCCTCTCACTTCCCAAATTCCATCGTCCGGCTGCTCCCAGATTTGTTCCAGATGCTCGATCATCGTCCGTTGCTGTGGCCAGGCCGACTCGACTGGAGCAAGAGCATCCTTTCGTGCATGATAGATGGCGTCCATGAGTTCGCCGTACACGTCGAGCTGGAGTTGAATGGAAGCGGCGTTGCCAATTCGCACCGGCGCGGCACCCTGGTAGCCGGGTAGCCACGGCACCTCCCATTCGGTGAGCTGCCGTTCGCCGGACAAGCCATACATGATTTGGAGCTGGTTCGGGCTTCCAGCCACGCTCCGCTGTAGCCACGCCCGCCACGCCTGCGCTTCCTCGCGATAACCTGCGGAAGTGAGCGCCATTAGCGTCAAGGTCGCATCGCGCAGCCAGCAGTAGCGATAGTCCCAGTTGCGTTGGCCGCCAAGCTGCTCCGGCAGCGACGTAGTGGGAGCGGCGACGATTCCTCCGGTCTCCGCATAGGTTAGCGCTTTCAAGGTCAACAACGAGCGCTGTACCGTCTCCCTCCTGCGACCGCTATATGAGCAACGGGCCGACCAAGCGCGCCAGAAGGACTGCGTCTCCTGCAAGGCCGCGCGCCAATCCAGCTTTATGGGCGGCGGCAAGTGCGACGGGCCGTGCGTTAGCACGAACGGTACGCATTCCCCTTCAGCAACGTCGAACTCCGCCACGGTAGCAAAATTCTTGCCACGCAGCGCGACAGGTGAACGCAGCGCCACCCGGCTCGGCCCTGCAACGGCACTCAGGCCAGACCCGTCTTCGAGCTGTGTCACCCACGGTACAGTGCGGCCGTAATCGAACCGCATGGCCAGGTGCAATCGCATCGCCACTTTGCCGCGTTGGCCCTTCACCAGACGGATAACCGACGAATTGGCGTGGCCGACTGGCATGAAATCGATCAAGGCGACACGGCCATCCGCGGTATCGAAAACCGTCTCCAACACCATGGTGTCGCCGTGATAAGCGCGGCTGACACGCGGCGCCGTATCGGCGGGACAGATCCTCCATCGTCCATGTTCGGACGTTCCGAGCAGTGCTGCGAAGCACGCGCTGCTGTCGAAACGCGGCCAGCACAGCCAATCTATCGAGCCGTTCCGACCGACGAGGGCCGCAGTTATGCAATCGCCGATCAGTGCATAGTCCTCGATGGCCAGCGGAAGATCGGAGCCTATGGACACCTGTTTCCCACCACTTGGCCGGGAACCAATGCTTGCATACGTCTCCTGCAAATCCGGCTTGATTTGTGGGATAGCAGGTCGCTCGGTGCGATGGCGGGAGACAACAGCCAGTCGGTGCTCGGACGCTGGAGGATCAAGCATATGCACGATCTCGGCAACGATGTCTTCCACAGGCTGACCGACGTCGACGCGGATCGGATCCTCATCGGGGTCAGGCTCCTCCAGGGTTGCGATTTGACTGTCGAGAATGGTTGCCGGCACAAAATGCCCTTTGCGTGCGGCCAGGCGCGCGGCAATCACCGCCCTATTGCCGTGCAAATAAACGACACGCACCTCCGGTCGTCCGCTGGTGAGGAAGTTACGATAGCTGCGCTTGAGCGCGGAGCAGGTGATCACGCCAGAGTTACCGACCCGCCGCCAGCCGTCGATCCAGTCTGCGAGCTTTTCGAGCCAGGGCCACCGGTCGCGGTCATCGAGCGGATCGCCGGCCTGCATTTTGGTGATGTTCGACGTGGGATGGAGGTCGTCGCCTTCCTTGAATGGCCACCCGAGTAGTTGGGCAAGGGCTGTCGCGATCGTTGTCTTCCCGGTGCCCGAGATGCCTGCGATAATCAGGATTGTCCGATCGTCAGCCATGTCGACTTGGTCTGCGTTCAACGCCGTTGCCGCACTCGTGGTCGGCGCAGCGGGCGATTGCCGGGACTCCGAAATCGCACAGTCGATCCACGGCTGGTTAGTCCTCCCACTGCATGATTGGAGGACGAGCCTTTAGGAATGCGGACAGATCGTAGCCGATTAGATCACCGATCTTAGCGACCTCAATATCCGCAGTCGGATACTCGGCCAGAGCGTTTGGATCGCACGCATATCGGCCTTGTTTGGGGAACACTGTGGTAACCCGTTCGCCCCAGATTTTCTTCACTGCAGCTAGGATACGCAACTTGTCGTCGATTAACACATAGTGATTTGCAGGATAGAGGCGTTCAACGTCCGCAAGCTCCTGTTCCTTGTGGACGTAGATGAGCACACGGCTGTCGAACGCGCGCCAGAGGCCGGATCGTTCCACTTTGCGCGGCTGGAACACGGCGTCTCCGTCCGAGAGGATGACGGCGGTCCCCCACTGCTGCACATGCTTCACCGCACTCAGGGCACCGGGATACAAGCGGTTGGCGAACGGATAGTCGACCAGCCAGCTCGACATACGTAGCACGTCCGGGCGATGCATCGCTTCGAGCCGAAAGCGCTCCAACGCTCCCAAGTAATCAACGTATCCCAATTCGCTCCGCAATTCTTCGAGAATTTCCCAATACCGGTCTCGAGCGACGACCCCGTACGTTTGGTCCAGATGCTCTTTAAGATCAGCCTGCACGCGATCGTTATCGATGAGCGTGTTATCGACGTCGAAGAGGAACACGATGCGGGGCGTGTCGGTCATCGCGTTGCCTTTGCTTTTGAACACGGCGGCCGCCTCAAGTGGCCAGTCCGGACGACGCTACAGCCTTTCTTGCTTTGCCAACCAGTTCTTTCGCGATCTCCGTCACACGCTCCGGCTCGAAGCCGAATTTCCGTTGCAGTTCCTTAAGCGGGGCTGAAGCGCCAAATGTTTTCATGCCGATGATGCGGCCGGACTTGCCGACATAGCGTTCCCAGCCGAAAGTCGACGCCTGCTCCACTGCCACGCGCACCGTCACGTCGGGCAGCAGAATGCTGTCTTGGTACGCCTGCGTCTGGTGTTCGAAAACCTCCCAGGAAGGCATCGAGACAACGCGTGAGCGGACGCCCTCGGCGAGCAGCTCCTCGTGGGCGTTCACACAGAGGCTCAGTTCGCTGCCCGATCCGATGAGGATCACTTCAGGTTTGCCCTTCGGGGGGTCGCCGAGCACATAGGCGCCGCGCAATACGCCGGATGCGGGCGCGTATTTGGTGCGGTCCAATGTCGGTAGCGGCTGACGCGACAGGGCGAGCACCGCTGGGCCGTGCTGCAGCTGCATGATATACCGATAGGCCTCGACGACCTCATTGGCGTCACCGGGTCGCAGCACCACGAGGCCGGGTTCGGCGCGAAAGGACGCGAGCTGTTCTACCGGTTGATGTGTCGGGCCGTCCTCGCCGTCACCCATGGCATCATGAGTGAACACAAAGATAGTGGGCAGTTCCATCAATGCAGACAGGCGAATGGCCGGCTTCGCATAGTCACTGAAGATGAAGAACGTGGCGCCGAAGGCGCGAAGTTTCGACAATGAGAGTCCGTTGACCACAGCCGCCATCGCGTGTTCGCGGATGCCGAAATGAAGATTCCTGCCGCCGGGAGTGCCCAGCTCGAAGTCTCCGGCACCATCAAATGTAAGGATCGTCTTGTTCGACGGCCCGAGATCTGCCGACCCGCCGAGCAGCCAGGGGATATTCTGCGCCAGGACATTGAGGACCTTGCCCGAGGCGTCTCGTCCGGCGACGCCCTTCGGATCGGGCGGAAAAACGGGAAGCTCGGAATCCCATCCGGCCGGCAGTTCACGTCGCTGCATCAGGTCAATCTCGTTTGCGAGATCCGGATATTTCGAGTGGTAAGCCGCGAAGAGTTCGGTCCAACGGCTGTGGGCCCGCTCTCCGCGCGCGCCGATACCAGTAGCGAAGTGCTCGCGCACGGTCTCGGGAACCAGAAATTTCGCGTTTTCGGGCCATCCGTAGTGACGTTTGGTGAGCCGAATTTCCTCTTCGCCTAGCGGCTCGCCATGAGCTGCGGCGGTATCCTGCCTATGCGGCGAACCATAACCGATGTGACTATCGAGAATGATGAAGGTTGGACGCTCTTTGGTCTTGCGAAAGATGTCCAAGGCCTGCTCGATCAGGGCGATATCATTGGCGTCGCCGACGCGAAGGACATTCCAGCCGTAACCTAAGAATCTGGCGGCGATGTCCTCGGTAAAGGTGATACGGGTGCTGCCTTCGATTGTGATGTGGTTGTTGTCGTAAATCCAACAGAGGTTGTCTAAAGCGAGGTGACCCGCGAGCGAGGCTGCCTCCGATCCCACCCCTTCCATCATGCAGCCGTCGCCGCAAACCGCATAAATGTTGTAGTCGAAGATCGCGCAGCTGGGTCGATTGTAGCGGCTGGCAAGCCATTTTTCGCCGATGGCCATGCCGACGCTTGTGGCGATACCCTGTCCGAGCGGGCCGGTCGTGGCCTCGACTCCTGAGACCAAATGGTATTCGGGGTGGCCTGGCGCCTTGCTGCCGAGCTGCCGGAAGTGACGGATATCGTCGAGCGATACCGCGGGCTGTCCGAGCCGTTCGTATTCGGCGTTCACCGCGCGGGTGCCGGTGAGGTGAAGCACTGACCACAACAGCATCGAGGCATGACCGTTAGAGAGCACGAACCGGTCGCGGTTCGGCCAAATTGGGTCTTGCGGATCGAAACGCATGACCCGGTTCCACAGCGTATAGACGAGCGGCGCCAGCGCCATCGGCGTGCCGGGATGCCCCGACTTCGCCTGTTGGACCGCGTCCATCGACAGAGTGCGGATGCAATTGATCGACAATTCGTCCAATTGCGTGTTGGTCATTGGTCGGGACGATCCCGCCGCGGCGGTGGTGATCGCATCACTCATTTTTGCGTCTCCAATTTCGGGCTCATGCCGAGCTTCTCTGCTGCCGCGCGGTCAGCAAGTACCAGCGCCTGATCCTGACACACGCGAGAGGCCGGAATGGACGGATCGCCGTCGCGCAGGCGCACGAGCGTTCCAGCCTTCTCGCGGCCAGTCACTAGCCAGAGGACGCGCCGGGACCGGTTGATAATTGGAAAGGTCAGCGTCATCCGGCGTCTGCCTTGGTAGGGGTTGGTTACCGCGACGTCTGCGTCAATGACATCGAGGACCGGATCTCCGGGCACCAGCGATGCGGTGTGGCCGTCTGCTCCGAGGCCGAGATGTACGAGATCAAGCACCGGTGGCGAACCTGCAACGGTCTGCAATGTTGCCGCGTATTGCTGAGCAGCGCGATTGAGGTCGGGTGATTCCACCGGCATTGCGTGGATGTGATCGCGGAGCAGTGGCGCATGATCGAGCAGGTTTTCGCGGAGATGAGCGAGGTTTCGCTCCGGATCACCGGCCGGCGCTGCCCGCTCGTCCACTTGAACGACATGTACATTCTCCCAGGAGAGTTGTTCGTTGGCAAATGCACGTAACATCAACCACGGTGTGCGGCCGCCACTGACCGCCACGATGAAGCGCCCGCGGGCGGGAACAGCCGCTCGCGCCTCTGCAGCGAAAATCGCCGCCGCCTTGCGCGCCACCCCATCATCATCAGGCTGGACTTCTATCTTCATGCGACGAACTCCGGTCCGCGTTTACCTTCGGTACAGTGATGGGAAAACGTTGATCGCGCTGTGTGTGCTGCGCGAACCTGGCTGTTTCATGCCTCTACTCAGCCCTTGGATTTCTCCAGGTGTCCGCCGAATTCATAACGCATGGCCGACAGCAGCTTATCGCTGAAATCCGCCTCACCGCGCGAGCTGAAGCGTTCGTAGAGAGCGGTCGAAAGCACGGACGCCGGCACGGCCTCGTCGATCGCGGCCTTGATTGTCCAGCGCCCTTCCCCGGAGTCGGAGACCTTGCCGGCAAAGTTGGTGAGTGCGGGGTCTTTCGCCAGCGCGGTTGCGGTGAGGTCGAGCAACCATGACGCGATGACGCTGCCGCGCCGCCACACTTCGGCGATGTCGCGCAGATTGAGGTCGTATTGATAGAACTCCCGGTCGCGCAGCGGCGTCGTTTCGGCGTCGATCGCGTGCTGCTGCTTGCCGACGTTGGCATGGCGTAAAATGTTCATCCCTTCCGCGTATGCGGCCATGAGGCCGTACTCGATCCCGTTATGAACCATCTTGACGAAGTGACCGGCGCCGCTCGCCCCGCAGTTGAGGTAACCGAGCTCGGCGGTGCCGCCGATCTTCTCGCGTCCCGGTGTAGGTGCGATGTCGCCGCTACCTGGTGCCAGCGTCTTGAAGATCGGATCGAGATGTAGCACGGCCGCCTCCGGTCCGCCGATCATCATGCAGTAACCCCGCTCCAGACCCCTGACGCCGCCGCTGGTTCCGACATCGACGTAGTTGATCCCCTTCGACGCCAGCTCATTGGCGCGGCGGATGTCATCGACGTAGTACGAGTTGCCGCCGTCGACGAGGATGTCGCCGCTCTCGAGGTGAGGCACGAGCTCGGCAATGGTCTTGTCCACGACGGCTGCCGGAACCATCAACCAGACCGCCCGCGGTTTCTCCAGCTTATGCACAAGGTCCGCAAGCGAGGAGGACCCGACCGCCTTCTCTTGCTCCAAATCTTCGACCGCTTTCTGGGACATGTCGAACACCACGCACTGATGGCCGCCCTTGATGAGTCGCCGCACCATATTGGCGCCCATCCTTCCCAATCCGATCATCGCGAGCTGCATTGCATGCTTCTCCCTTAGAGGCGGGCTGCGGCCCGCAGCCGTTCCATGGCGGTGGTGACGCGTTCGCTGTCATTGAAAATTGCCGACCCGGCGACCAGGACGTTGGCGCCCGCGGCAACCGCGAGTGGAGCAGTTGCCACATCGACCCCGCCGTCGACCTCGAGGTCGCACCCCGGTTTGATTCGATCGATCATCCCGCGCGTACAGCCGATCTTCGAAAGCGTCGTGTGAAGGAAATTCTGATGCCCAAACCCCGGGTGCACCGTCATGACCAGCACCTGGTCGAGGTCTTGCATGATTTCTTCCAGAACGGTCGCCGAAGTTGCTGGGTTGATGGCGACGCCAACCCGCTTTCCCAAAGCCTTGATGCGTTGCACGGTACGCGACAGATCGTGGTTGCCTTCCCAGTGGACCAGAAATATATCAGTCCCGGCCTGCGCAAATTCGTCGACGAAAAAATCGGGATCCGAAATCATCAGGTGCGCTTCCAGTGGCAGGCGCGTCGCCTTTCGCAGCGATCGGATAATTGGTGCTCCCATGGAAATGTTGGGCACGAAATGTCCATCCATTACGTCAACGTGGATGCGATCCGCTCCGGCACGCTCAGCCTCGTTCACCTGATCGCCCAAGTGGGCCAAATCGGCCGCGAGGATTGACGGAGCGAGCTTTACCACGTTGATCACGTTACGCTCCTGAGCTTCCGGTACCGGCGGATCAGGTTATTGGTCGAGCTGTCATGCGCGAGCTTGGGCTGGGTCTTGGTCTCGAGCTCCGGGATGATGCGCTGAGCCAGGACTTTGCCAAGTTCGACGCCCCATTGATCGAACGAGTCAATCTCCCAGATGACGCCCTGCGTGAACACACAGTGCTCATACAACGCGACTAGCTTTCCCAGCGCAGCCGGGGTCAAGCGATCCATCAGAATGGTGTTGGACGGTCGATTGCCTTCGAACACTCGATGCGGCACCAGCCAATCGGGCGTGCCTTCGGCCTTCACTTGCTCGGGCGTTTTCCCGAAGGCGAGCGCCTCAGTCTGTGCAAATACGTTCGCCACCAGCATGTCGTGATGTCGGCCGAGCGTATTGAGCGCTTGTCCGAACGCGATGAAGTCACAAGGGATCAGGCGAGTCCCCTGATGGATCAATTGATAGAAGGAGTGCTGACCATTGGTTCCCGGCTCGCCCCAGTAGATCGGACCAGTCTGACAATTCACCACCGCTCCGTCGAGCGTCACGCGCTTGCCATTGCTCTCCATCGTCAACTGCTGGAGATAGGCCGGGAAGCGCTTCAGATACTGGTCGTAGGGCAGCACCGCGACGGTCTGCGCGCCGAAGAAGTCGTTGTACCAGAGGCCGAGAAGGCCCATGAGTACGGGCAGGTTGCGCTCAAGCGGCGCGGTCCGGAAATGCTCATCAATCGCATGGAAGCCTGCCAGCATGGTTTGGAAGTGATCGGGGCCGATCGCAAGCATGGTCGAAAGGCCGATTGCGGAATCCATCGAGTAGCGACCGCCAACCCAGTCCCAGAACTCGAACATGTTGGCGGTGTCGATGCCGAATTCTGTGACCTTTTCGGCATTCGTTGAGACCGCAACGAAATGCTTAGCGACTGCCTTGGCATCGCCGCCAAGGCCCCGGAGCGACCATTCGCGTGCGCTTTGCGCGTTCGTCATGGTCTCCAGCGTAGTGAAGGTTTTAGAGGCGACGATGAACAGCGTTTCCGCCGGATCGAGATCGCGCGTCGCCTCGACGAAGTCGGTGCCATCGACGTTGGAGACGAAGCGAAACGTCACGGCGCGGTCGCTGTAATATTTGAGCGCCTCGTATGCCATTACCGGGCCGAGGTCGGAGCCGCCAATGCCGATATTGACGATGTTACGGATGAGTTTGCCGCTGTGGCCTTTCCATTGGCCGCTCCGGATGCGTTTGGCAAACGCGGCCATCCTATCGAGCACGGCGTGAACCTCCGGCACGACGTTCTTGCCATCGACGATGATGGACGCGCACTTCGGCGCACGCAGTGCCACATGCAGAACGGCGCGATTTTCCGTCGCGTTAATTTTTTCGCCTCGAAACATCGCGTCGATCCTGGCGCGCAGTCCTGATTGCTCGGCAAGCTCGATGAGCAGTTTGAGCGTCTTGTCGTTGATGCGATTTTTCGAGTAATCCAGATAGACGCCGGCCGCCTCCGTGGTCATCCGCTCGCCGCGCCCCGGGTCATCGGCGAACAGCTTTCGCAGGTGCACGCCCTGCATCGTCGTATAGTGGTCTTGGAGATCGCGCCATACCGCACGTTTCCCTCTTGATTGCTTACGAGTCGTCCCCGATCGTGCAGCCACTGCGGATCCTCTCTGAATTCGCTCAAGTGCGTCGCTTCGAACGCGTCGCGGTGTGTGGTTTCGCTTCTGGCCACAGTCGAAACCCGCCGCGGAAGGCATTGGCATTGTCGCCCGCACGAGCATGCGGCGGAAGCGCCGCGAGCTTCCCCACGTTGCCGCCCCCGATCACCGTTTCGTCGGGCTCGAGCGCGGCGATGAGCCGTGCAACGACGTCGGCGACGTGCCGCCTCCACGTCCTCTTGCCGTGCCGTTCCAGCCCGGCGTGCCCCACATAATCCTCATAGGTGCCCTTCTTGTAGGGCAGGTGACCGAGTTCCATGGGCTCGACAATGCCGTCGACGATCATGGTTGATCCGAGCCCGGTTCCAAGCCCCAGAAAGAGCATCTTACCGCCCCGATAGCTCCCCAAAGCTTGCATGGCGGCGTCATTGACGACTTTGACGGGGCGACCGAATGCCCCAGCGAAATCGAACCCAACCCATCCACGCCCGAGATTGTGCGGTTCAGCGATCGGTCGGCCACGGAGCACCGGGCCCGGGTAGCCTATCGACACAGCGTCGTAGGCCCAATCTGCCGCGAGCTTCTTCACGCCAGATACCATCTCTTTGGGCGTCATCGTCGGCCCGGACGGAAACGATCGGTGCATTTGGTGGCCGCTGGCGAGAATCTTGACCGAGGTCCCGCCGATATCCACAACCAGCACACTCTCGATGAGAGAGTTGCTCGCAACCACAGCTCGACCCCGTCGCACTGTTTTCATGCGCTCGGCGGTGAATATCGATCTCGCGTCCACGGCTGCTAGCTCGCTCGCTTTAAAAGGGCCGATTTGGACCTGATCACGCCCATCAAGTCGTTCCACGAATTGACGAACGACTTGGCGCCTTCCTCTTGCAGCTGGGCCGACAGCGCTTGAACGTCGATCTTCGCTGCAGCGAACCGCGCCAGGACCTCTTCAGAGTCGCCACCATCCGTTGGCATTGTTGCGCCGATGGCGCCGTGTTCAGCGAGTGCTTTCAGAGTGCTCTCCGGCATCGTGTTTACTGTGAATGGCGCGGCCAGGGCCTTGACGTACAGGACGTCCGAAGCCGTCGGATCCTTAGTGCCGGTGCTGGCCCACAGCAGGCGTTGCGGCCGCGCGCCGGCATTATATGCGCGCATCCATCGCGGCGAACTCAGCAAACCCAGATAGGCCTTGTAGGTCCGTTTGGCGACAGCGATGCCGAGCTGGTTGTCGAGCGCCTGTGGCACTTTGCCGGCGACTGCGACGTCCCAGCGACTGACGAAGATCGATGCCACTGATCCCACTTCGGGCTTCAATCTTGCGTCGATGCGGCGTTCGACGCCGCGCATGAATGCTTCAGCCGCGGCGATGTATTGGTCGTCGTTGAATAACAGAGTTACGTTGACCGGTATGCCGGCGAAGATCGCCTCTTCGATTGCGGGTAGCCCTTCCTTGGTGCCAGGAATCTTGATGAACAGATTGGGACGTTGAGCCCGCGCATGCAGATCCTTGACCTCGGCAATCGTCGATTTGGTGTCGTGCGCCAGCAAAGGCGAGACTTCCAGCGAAACCCAACCGTCCACACCGCATGTTTGGTCGTAAACAGACCGGAACAGATCCGCAGCCTCGGTGAGGTCCTCCAGCGCCAGCTCGAAGAACAGCTTCTCTCCCGACTTGCCTTGTGCGAGTTTGCGTTTAATCGCCTCATCATAGTCTGTGCTGTTCTTGATCGCGTGGTCGAAAATGGTCGGGTTGGATGTCAGCCCGGTGACCGACAACTCATTGATGTAATGCCAGAGTTCCTCCGTCCTCAACAAGCTGCGCGTGATGTTGTCGAGCCAAAGGCTTTGGCCGAGATCGTGGAATGCTCGAGTCGGTTTCATGGTGTCACCTTGGCAGTAATTGATGCATCGATTTCAAGGGCGGATAGTAGTGTGTGGGTGGCCAGCCCTGATCGGCAACCAGGCACGCCCGTCACGCGCGAGCAGCCGGTCGGCGTTGTCGGGGCCGGCGCCGCCGGCGGCGTAATTGGGGAAGTCCTTGGCGGGATCGCGTGCCCAGGAATCGAGCAGGCCTTGCACCGCGCGCCAAGTCGCCTCGACCGTATCGGCTCGTTGGAACAAGGTGGCATCGCCGATCAGACAATCGTAAATCAGCGTCTCGTAGCCCACTGCTGCGAGCGGCTCGAAATAATCGCGGTAAGCAAAATCCATTTCCACACCGTCGATCTCGATCTCGGAGCCGGGCCGCTTGGCGCTGAAACTAACTGACAGTCCTTCGTCCGGTTGGATACGGAGCGTCAGAATATTGGGCGGTAGTCGCTCGACGGGGGTGTCGCGGAACAGCGCGTAGGGCGCTTGCCGGAACTGCACCGCAATCTCGGTCGTGCGAGCGGACAGGCACTTGCCGGTGCGCAGATAGAACGGCACGCCGGCCCAGCGCCAATTGTCGATGCCAAGCTTGAGCGCCACATAGGTTTCAGTTGTGGAATCCAGCGCTACGTTAGGCTCGTGCCGGTAATCTACAACTTTTCGACCGAGCACCACCCCGCCGTCGTACTGGCCGCGTACGGCGTTCTCTGGCGAGATGGTGTGAATCGCTTGGAAGAGCTCGGTCTTTTTGGCGCGCACCGCATCGGCGTCGAACGAGATAGGCGGCTCCATGCCAATCATGGCGAGAAGCTGGAACAGATGGTTCGGCACCATGTCTCGGAGCGCGCCGGTTTTTTCGTAGAAGCGACCGCGACCCTCGACGCCCACGGTTTCTGCGGCGGTAATCTGCACGTGGTCGACATGGTCGCGGTTCCAGAGCGGCTCGAAGATGCCGTTTGCAAAGCGCAGCACCAAAATATTCTGTACCGGTTCTTTGCCTAAGAAGTGATCGATCCGGTAGATTTGGTCTTCGGAAAGAACCTTGAGGATCTGTGTGTTAAGGGCCCGCGCGGATACAAGGTCGTGCCCGAAAGGTTTTTCGACGACTACCCGCCTCCACGCTCCCCCCGATTGTTGCGTCAGCCCAGCCTGGCCGAGCTGCTCAATTACCGGGCCGAAAAACCGGTCAGGGACCGCAAGATAGAACAAGACGTTGGCGGTATCGTTCTGGTTCCGCAGCTCGGCCAGCAGCCCTGTGACATGGCTGAACGTCTCGGGCTGAGTAAAGTCTCCGGACATATAGTGCATGCGCTGGGCGAGCCATGACCATGCCTGAGCGTCGATCCCGGCCGCTTGCATGAACCCCTGCAACATCATGGTCAGGCTCTGGCGCCACTGCTCGGTAGTCCAATCATAACGATCGACCCCTATGATGGCGCATTCATTCGCAAGCTTGCCGGCTCGCACCAAATGGTAGAGAGCCGGCACAACTAGACGCTTGGTCAGATCCCCGCCGGCGCCGAAGATTACCAGGGTTGCGGCTGGTGCCTGACGGCCCGGAAGGACCCTAGCCGGGGACGTTGCGGCTTCGGGCGCGTTCGTTGTCGCGGTGCTCATCCTGCTACTCGGTTCGCGACGAGGTCCGCTGTTGCATGACCAATTCTCCTGGCGTGTCGCGTCGTTTTGCCACGTGCGCTCAATGTTCACGTGCCCGAGATGGCATAAGCCCGGTAGGGGTTGTGCAAGACCAACTGAGCGATGTCTGCTGTTGACCTCACGCGGATATCATAGCATTTGGAGTCAATCATCATCCGACCAATTAGGATTCTGCCAGAAGCGCCAGCGGCCGTCCTGCTCGCGACGCCAAGCGCCGCCTCGGACCTGCGCGACGCCCTTGGAAGTTATGTCGGCAAAGCTCCTATCATCCTCGTCGTCTAGTATTTCACGCAGCTCTGCCATGGTGATCACTTGCTCGGTGCGTTGAACGGTCTCGGCCATACCGGTTGCTCCTTGCTTTCGAGCTCATTGCACACGCGCTCTATTCGATTTTCCTGACAGACCTAAGCGGATGTCGAGTTGGCCCATGGTCCCATGTTTGGCCCCAGCCGACCGATGTCAGAATGTCTGATATTGGCCCCTATTGGCATCTGTCTTCACAATTGGGTCAAATAATATGGACACCGAAAGCGTGAACCTTGATTGACCCTTGGCACGATCTCTACGTAATGCTCGGCAGTTCGTCAGCCGCGCTCATTGGCCTACTTTTCGTTGCTATATCGATTCATCTCGGCGAGGCCGCGAGCAATCCCGGATTTCGCGTTCGCACCTACAACCAAACGCTTTATCTTCTGACATTACTTGTGGAGGCAATTCTTATTCTCGTTCCTCAGCCGGTACCGTTCCTCGGCGCTGAGATAGTGGCACTCAACTTAGTGGGATTATGGTTTGCGGTCAGCACCACTTACACTTTCTTGTATAAGCATCGGGACGACATTCATCGCGGCGGCATGAAGATGTCCCGCGCGATTCTATTAACTGTGGCCTATCTCCTCGGTGTAGCTGGTGGTATCGCCCTTATCCAGAGCTCTCGCTGGGGGATGTACATTGTGACTGCTTCGTACACCACGCTTCTCGTCACGGTCGTGTTGGGTGCTTGGTCGACCATGTTGGGCATCGAGCAGAGGCTCTGGGAGGTCGAGCAAAGGGAAAAGGCTGGCAGATGACCTATGTTCGCTTTTGGCCCAAAGCGGACATCACTAGTTGCACTGCACATATCCGCTTTCGGGGGTAAAGCGGACATAAGATGGCCTGAAAGGCCGAAGCTGGAATGGTCACGGTTGCTCGTCATTGGCCGCCAAAATTCAACGACGGTATCACAAATGCGACTACGGCGTTTCCGTCCCGGATAGCCTCCACAAGACCATTGGTCGCCGGATCAGGGAATTCAACGCGGAGCAATGTGGTGATCGAATAAAATCCCTAATCGGACGCGCCGCGAGCTAATGAAATAAGCGCTGTTTGATCTCCGTCACTGGCCCTTAGCGAACGTGCGTTGCCGCATCTTGTGACCCAAAAGCGGACATCAGCGTTGGGTCGTAAATCGTGCGGCGTGCATGCGGGGTAAACGCCGCTAAACCGGTCAATAACTCAACGTGCCAAACGCTAACTTCGATGTAAACTAGAGACAGATGCCGTTCGACTAAGCGGTACCGAACCTCAGGGGAAATCATGGTATCGAAATCGCGCCTCTACATTCCCGCCCTCGGCGAAACCTATGAGTCGCTGGCACCTTATGCTGAGCTTCTGCTACGCGCCGGTCTCGGTGCGATCCTTTTCGTGCACGGCCTGCAGAAATTTTTTGCGTGGTTCGGCGGGCAGGGGATTGAGCGGACCGCGCAATTGCTCGAGAAATTCGGCTATCCGGCCCCGCTATTCCTGACCTACCTGATCGCCAGTCTTGAGACATTCGGTGGCGTCTTGCTGGTTGTCGGATTATTCGTTCGCCCGGTGGCGCTCGCTATGGTGATCTTCATGCTGTTCGCGGTGCACTACACCTCAGTGAATTCAGGCTTCATTTGGGTCAGGGGGGGCTGCGAGTACCCACTCACGATCCTTTTTATTTCATTTTATTACTTGATCAACGGCGCAGGTTCGCTCTCGCTCGATCGCAAGCGTGGCCGCGAGTTTTGACCGTGCTATTGGCACCACACCGATCACGACCGCATTTGGCGAATGTCCGCTGTTTAGCGGACACGCCGTGTTGCACTTGCATATGTCTGCTTCTGACCCACTGCGGACATTAGCTTGCTGTAAAGGCTCTATTCCGGTTTTCGTTTGAACTGTTGCGATACGCGGCCCGGAGCGTGCGGAGGCGCGCGGACGCGAGTTCATCACGTTGGTTGGTAGTACAGCGAGCTGGCCGCTCGTTGCGTTCGCGCGGCAGAGCGAGCGAGTGGGCAGAATTGGCGTGCTCGCTGCTGGAGGTTAGAGGCAGACGACTTGGACTTGTCGCCCCGCACCGGGATGGCGGCACTGACAGCGCTGGGCCGAGTTGGTTGCAGCAGCAGTTCTGCACCTGATGTAACGGGGTTACAAATTTTTATTTTGGCAAGGTTGCCATCACGGAATGTACGGTTCTGATGGTTCCTCACAATAGACGGTCTGCAGACATCCAGTTTCCTCGGGTGTGAACCACCGAAAACCGGCTACAACCAACTCTCGGCGCAATTGATCGATGTTAAGTTGATAATCCTTGAGAGCGTTGGCGAGGCAACTGCTCACGAATTTGCGGCTTCCGGGCCAGTGGATCTTCTTGCCCTTTGCTTCCGCCTTACATGCAACGATCGCCTGTTTAACGGCAGTCTTCTGAAGTTCTGCTGGCGTGAGTTTGATAGCCTTTGCGACGCAATCGCTCACGAAACGGCGGCCCGCGAGCCAACTGTTGATCTTCTTCTCCTTAGCCTCCGCCTTGCACGCAGCGGTCGCCTCTTTTAGGGCAACGGCCTCAGCGCTAGGCGTCTTCGCGGCCTCCGCAGGGGTAGGAGCGAGTGCGGTACCGCCAACAACTACAGTGGCCATAATGCAGGCACATAAAGCCGTCGCGACATGATGCATGACCATTCTCCCTACCGGCGCTTTTTAAGTCACTTTTTTCGTGGTTCAGTCGAGTTTCGGATTGCGACGCCTATGGTACAATTGGACTTCGGTCCAAGTCGATATGCTCACAGTGCCACTGTCACTCCTTGCTCTGGCATGGAGGTAATCAAACAATGTCCGCTATTGGCCCAAAGCGGACATCGGGCGGTCCCTTAACGAACCTCGTTTGAACCGTTACGATACTCCATCCTGCCCTCGGGGGAGGCAATGAGGGGGCGCGAATTCATCACGTTTCTCGACGGTGCGACGGCAGCGTGGCCCTTAGCGGACACGGGATCGTACAGCTATATAGTGAGCTTTTCATGGTTCGCGATCCGGGAAAGAGCATAATTGCTGCGCAAGCGTCACAAAAGGAGGTGGCCGTGTTTCGTATCAGGTCTCGTTTCGCCAGGCTGTCGTTCGTAAGCATCGTCGCGACAACGTTCCTCGCGGGCGTTGCAATGACGCCTGCCTTTGCTCAGGCAACGAAATTGTCAAAAGCAGACCAGCGTTTGCTCAAACATGCGATCGCTTCCTGCAAGTCGGAGGCGAAGGCGAAAAAGATCAAATTGCTGGATCGACGACAATTCGTCGTCGATTGCGTCCAGGCTCTTAAGGACCGTCCCCAAGTGAACGTGCAGGAGGTGCTGAAGAATCACCCTGATCTGAAAAAACTTCCGTGTCACCCCAATCCTGACCCTGGCTATAAGTTGGCTTGTTGATTGGACTGGCGACGCCGTTATCGAATGTCCACTATTGGCCCAAAGCAGACATGAGCTGTCCACTGCGTATGTCTGCTTCTAAGCCAAAGCTTCATGCACGGCATGACATATCTTGATCAACGGAGAATTGGGACGTTGTCTCAATTGGTAAGGACGCTCGCCGAACTGGCATTCCTTTAGGAAACTGAGGTTGTGAAACAGCGACCCAATTTTCACAATTCCGACCGTTCGTGTCTCTGAACAGTCGCGAGGTTACGTCGGCTGCTACCGATCAATGTCCGTCTTTTGGCCGATATGAGCTTGTGAAGAGCAGGAGTTTGCTTTTGACCCAAAGCGGACGGATAAAATCCGCTGGTCCAAAAAGTATGCGTCGACACTTGCGCACTAGATCTGACATCGCAACTGTTGCCCTAAAGTCCATCTCGATTTTGGGTTTTTGACCCACGAAAATCATCCAATTGTCGAATGGGAGAAAGGCAGATGAGCCATGAACCTCGTCCCTATGAGGTTTCTAACAACCAATATGACTAGGCGAATTGCGAGCGTGCTCGGTGAGCTCGCCGCTAAACGATTGATGTTGATTGTGTGTTCCGCCATTTGCCTGGGACTTGCATTCCCGACATCATCCTTCTCTCAAAGAAAGACCCTAGTGACCTGCGAAAAGGAATGGCGAGCTAACAAAGTGTTTAATCAGGCGGCGGGAATTACGGAAAGGGATTGGGTGGCGAAATGCCGACTCGATAGTGCAAAGAACCCGGAGGACGCCACGGCCCCCATATCGGTCCCGTTGAAAAAATTCCAAGTCGACGCGGTCTGCGACGGTAACGATCGGTGTCGGAAGGCCTGCGGTTTGGGCGGACAATACACATGCAGTTTTGGATGCGGGTTGGAGGGTTGCTCGGGACAATGTATGAACTGCTCAAGCAGGAGAGTTAGCGTGCGTACGATTCAATCCGTTGTGGCTAACACCAAACGTCCTTGGCAGTGACATTCCTACTCATCGGCCTACCGGGTACTCAGCACGAAGTTATGCTTCGAAGTCCCATGAAGAAATAACGGGGGGCAAGTAAGGCTTTTTCTCGTAGTCGACGTCTGCTTTTGGCCCAAAGCGGACATTTGATCTAAATCAGCCGGCGTCGCTTACGGGGGTAACGCAGGCGTTATTCGAGCAAAAGCGGGCATCGCGGATTGCCCGATATAAGGGTCAGGCGTGTTAGGCTATTCTCCGCCGCGAGCGGGCGGTTGTGGGTTATTGGCGGGATTGGTGTCGTACTTCGAAAGTCGTGTGATCAGCCCGCTGTGGGCGAGCGGCAGCAAGTCTGCCGCCAACGCGTCAGCAATTTCCTTGGCATATACTTCGCGGCCGTCGACATAGAGCGTGAAAGATTTCAGATATTTCACTTTCTTCGCGGGATTTTCGATCGCGGCCTTTGTCCATTCATAAAGCGGATAATCTTCCGCACCGTGCTCTTCCGCTGTGGCGACATACTCCGCGAAGGCGTCAAACTGGCATTTGAGCGCGGCATGATGGTTGGTCAGAATTTCGGCCAATGGTTTTAGCAATGGATGGCCGAGATCGCGACGCGCAGATTCTGCCGTAGCCGCATCGTTCAGATCGAACCTGACCTGGTATTGCCATTGTGATGTCATTTCCATTCCCTACCACTTTCTAGAGCCGCAGGCGTGACGCACCATGTTTTATGGGCATTTTACCCTCAAAAACAATGTGCGGTGCGGCTAGGGATGACGGCGCTTCTTCCGCCTCGGTTGCTTGATATGGACTGCGCCAAGGCCAAAGCGCACAGTTGTCCCCAATTGGCCACGTTTGAGACTGACAAACGCAGTGCCGGTCGTCGGCGCGAGAGACCTGCCATTCGTGGGGACGGACGCAGACCTCTGTTGCCTGAGCACCAGCGACCGGCCCCTACTAGCTAAGTATCCGACGTGCGGTTGACTAGGCGCGAATTCGCCGAAACGAGGGGCAAAATGAAAATCAAGTTTGAGGCGGCTTTTAAGAATCAATTCGTCGTTGCTACTATCGTGCTCGGGGCAATTATCCTCGCCATCCCCGTATTTATTTTCGGCGCCATCGGCATTCTCTGGGGTGTTTTCACATCTTGGGCAAGACCAATTGCTTCAGAAAGAATTAGGCGCTCGGCGGAATCCGCCGGGGCACGGATTGTAGGTCAGGCAGGTAACAAGTTCCCCTGAAAGTCAAATGTGAGCAGAGTTTCATGACCTAAAGCCTTTACTCCCGCGTATGGGCATTTGTGGGTAGGCATTAGGCAGAGGGTTAGCCGCGTTGCGACAGTTAGGCTTGTTCGCCATTGGTCGCGGATGACTGCTCCGCCAAAGGATGACGGTCCGCCTTGGCTGTCCCATCGCGATGCCACTAGAAGAAATAACTGGCCCCACGACTTCAAAGCGACCGTAGTTTTATGTTCGGTCCATTCTGGCGCTTAATGGCCAATCGCGCCCCGGTTCACTCCTTTCTCACCAGGCGATCGCCTTGCCCTCAAGGGCTGCAAGCAATTTGGCGTCGTGTCCGTAAATATCCTGGCGAAAATTCGCAGCACCATCATCGGCCCAAGCTGTCAGGTACGTAATGTGCACAGGCAAGGGTTCACGCAAGTTGACCACAGTGGTTTTGGCCGAGGCAACGACGTTATTGATCCGATCTTTGGTCCATCCCTGTACACCGCCAACACGGAGAACCTGTTCGGCAAGGTCGAGAGGTCTGGACAAGCGAATACAGCCGTGACTGAAGGCGCGCACGCTGCGCCCAAATAGACTTTGCGCCGGGCTGTCGTGCAAATAGACGTTGTGTGGATTTGGAAACATGAACTTTACGCGACCGAGCGCGTTGTTGGGCCCCGGCCGCTGCCGCAGCTGATATGGAAAGTGCCCGGGTCCAATGCTGGACCAGTCAACTGAACTAGGGTCTGTCACCTGATCGCCCCGGACCACTTCAAAACCTTGCGCGGACAAGCCTGCCGGATTCCTTCGAAGCACGGGCAATTCCTCGTTGACCGCAATATCCGGCGGCACATTCCAATATGGGTTGAATTCAAGAAACCGGATGCGATCACTGAACACAGGGGTTCGGTGATAGGGCTTGCCGACAACGACTGCCATGCGTTCTTCGACTTTTCCTGCGTTTATCCGACGCAGCTCGAAGCCGGCTATGTTGACGATCAGGTATTGTTGCCCCAGGTTCTCGGGCATCCATCGCAATCGCTCCATAGCCAGAATGATGCTATTGATGCGCTCCTGTATTGGCACGTTCATGGCCACGATCGTCGTGGATCCGATGACTCCGTCCGAATCGAGGCCTTGACGGGCCTGAAAGCGCTTGACCGCTTCGACCAACGCATTGTCGTAGAGCGTTGCTTCAGTTGCGGCGACTGCGCTGCTGGCGCCGTCGGTCATCGAAATTCGGGCTCGGATGGCGGGCACACGTGGGTCGGTCATACCAGGCCGAATTGCATCTCCCAGCGGGGTCGCGCTCCAGCCACCTTTGGCAGCAAGGGCCCTATATTTTGCGAGCACAGTGCGAAGTGCAGCATAGCGCTGGCCTGCCGGTTGCCATGCGTCGAAAAAGCGATCAATGCTATCGGTCTGTGCGAGATCCTTAAGTGCGGACAGTTGGTCGATGGTGCGACCTTCAATAAAGAAATTGGGATCGATTTTGCTCGGCAGGAAGCGACCGACTTTTAGGTCGGACGCATATTCAAGAAATGCCGAGGAAAAATAGAGTTCGACAATGGCAAGGCCGCGTTTGTCATTTGACGGCCCGGTCGCACTGAGAGTTTCGAGCTGCTTGCTTGGATAGTCGTTTGGATCGAGGCCATCGGCTTCGGCATTCTTTAATCGCGAAATAAACGTGTTCGTACGACTGCTCGCCAGCCATAGCAATTCGCCTCCGAAATTTTGGTAGTAGGCTTCCAATGCCTCGCGACGCTGGCGTATTGGAAGCGGTAGATTCGGCTCGTGCGCCAGCACATCGAGGAGATTAATTCGGATAACAGCGAGGTCGCGAGGGGAACTGACAATCTGAGCCTTGACATCAGAAAACTGGAACGCCAACGCGACACAAAGCGGAATAGTTGACGCGAAAAAGCGTCGGATCGCTCTTCGTAACGTTGCGATACTATCCGCGGTGCCTTCGTGATCATCTTTGCGAATCCGGTCACTGCATTGGTGGCGCATACAGCAACCCTCCTTGTGTCCACAGTGCATTCACACCACGGGTCAGGGCTAGTGGCGTGTTCTCTCCCAAATTGCGCTCGAATATCTCGGCGTAGTTGCCAACTCCTCCAATGACCTTGACGAGCCAATCATTTGACAATCCGAGTGACCTTGTTGCTGGCGCGCCAAGCTCGATCGCCCGCTGTCGCTGCCCATTCGCAATCGATTTTGAGTCCAACCCGAGTTCCTCGGCATTGATTAGAGCAAAGAGCGTCCAGCGAACCAAACCTATCCATTTCGGATCATCTTTACGCGTTGCAGGCCCCAGCGGTTCCTTGGAAATTACGTCACGCAAAATAACGTGATTTTGGGGCTCTGGCAGCAACGATCGTGCTGCAGCCAACGCAGAACGATCGGCGGTAAACACATCGCACTTCTCCGACGCGTAAGCGGCGCGCGCGTCTGACCCCTCTGTGAATCGCAGAAAAGAGACCTTAAGTTTTTTGCTTTGAAAAAACTCCGCAGCATTTTGTTCTGATGTGGTGCCACTACCGACGCAGATTTTAGCTCCATCGAGTTGCAGAGCGCTGGTGGCTCCGAGCAAAGTTGGAACGAGAAACCCTTGCCCGTCAAAATAGCTAATTCCGACGAATTCAATGCCGAGTTCGAGCTCGCGCGACATAGTCCAAGTGCTATTGCGAGACAAAAGGTCGATGCGGCGATCCGTCAACGCATTGAAGCGAACGTCGGCCGTCAGTGGCACGTATTCGACCTTCGCAGTATCACCAAGCACGGCAGCGGCGACAGCTTTACAAAAATCAACGTCGAAGCCCCGCCAGACCCCCGATCCGTTCTTTTCCGAGAAACCTGGGAGTCCTTCGCTGACGCCGCAAATCAACTTATCCCTTGATCGAACATCATCAAGTGTTCCCGCAGCCGCGCTGAGCGTTACGACGAAGCCTTCGATAAAAAATACTACGACCGCACAGAAGACAAACAAGCGATTCAGAACCCGGTCTAGAAACTGCGAATTGTGCATCTCAACATCGCGTCCTAACAGAAATTCCCAGTGCACTCAGAGAAATATAGTAACCATGGCCAAAAAAGGGCTCACTTTATTTGATGCACGTCAAAGGGGTATTCGCTGCCACACATTAGCTTCGGCCAGGCCTGAAAACTTTGCTTTTGCGGTGATGTAGCAGTCGGCGAAAGGAGGCTGTCATAAACGAATTACTGCAAAAGGTTTGATCTTAATCAAACCAACGCTTCATTTAGTCAGACAACGTTGTAAACGACCATTTTTAACGATTGGTCCGCCCAACCAGAAGGAATCTTGCCGTGACCACACGTCATTTTGTCCTGTATGCAATCGCGCTTTTCAGCATCACTGCGATGCAAAACAATCCGGTCAATGCACTTTCAATGGCTGAGTGCAGTGCAAAGTATAAAGCCGCTAAAACCGCTGGAACCTTAAGTGGAATGAAATGGAACGACTTCCGGAAGGCGCAATGCGGGTCCGACGTGAGTGCTGCACCCGCTGCCGTTAACGCACCAAGCCCCGCGACAACCACTCGGGCCACCCCAGCCGCTGTCGGCAATGCGGTCTTCCCGACTGCCGTTACTCCCAAATATTCGAACCAACCTGCCGGTAAGGCACGTATGGCAACCTGCCTCGATCAATACAAGACAAACAAAGCGAATAATGCCAACGGCGGACTGAAATGGATTCAAAAGGGCGGCGGCTACTACAGCGAGTGCAGCAAGCGCCTAAAGGGCTAGGCAGGATGGTGGCTGAGTTGTCAACGGGTCGCCATAGGGCCGCTTTTCAACCATGCAAGCTGCGGATCGGATCACCGTGATGCCAAATATCATTTCCCGAATTTGCTTTGCACTAGTCGTAGTCAGTCTCAGCCTCGGACTGTCGGGTTGCGGATACAATACGATCCCAACACTTCAAGAGCAGGCAAAGGCCCGCTGGGCAGACGTGCAGAACCAATATCAGCGCCGCGCTGATCTGATCCCAAATTTGGTATCAACTGTCCAAGGATATGCGGCGCAAGAGAAGAACGTGCTTACTTCCGTGATAGAAGCACGTGCCAAGGCGACCCAGATAAAGGTTGACGCCTCCGACCTCACTGATCCTGACAAAGTCAAAGCTTTTCAGGAGGCCCAGGCGCAACTGACGGGGGCGCTCGGTCGGCTGTTGGCAGTCTCCGAAAGATATCCCGACCTCAAATCCAATGCTAACTTCTTGGCTCTGCAATCGCAGCTCGAAAACACCGAGAACGGCATTGCGACGGCGCGGCGCGGTTACATCGACGCGGTGCGTGCCTTTAACACGGCACTGCGAACATTCCCGACCGTCATATGGGCTAAAACGGTGTTCTCGGGTGAAAAACCGATGGCAGAATTCACTGCAGCCACGGGCGCCGAAACGCCGCCACAGGTGAAGTTCTGATGGTGATACGGTGAAGAGACAAGCGTGTTTTCTGTCCGCTCTTGTTCTCAGTCTTGCGTCGGTGGCACTTGCTCTTAATTTTCCTCCACTGACCGGCCGCGTCGTCGATCAAGCTAATGTCATGACGGCGCAAGGTCGTAGCGACCTTGAGGTAAAACTCAGGGAGCTCGAGGACAAGTCGAGCATCCAGCTTGTCGTCGCCACTGTGAAATCCCTGGAAGGCAGCGACGTGGAGTCGTACGCCAATCAATTATTCCGATTCTGGAAACTTGGCGAAGCCCAAAAGAACAATGGTGTGCTGCTTCTCGTCGCGCCGGCAGAGCGCAAAGTTCGCATCGAGGTTGGTTATGGCCTTGAGGGTACGCTCACCGATGCATTTTCCTCGGTCATAATTTCGAGCGCTATCATCCCGCGTTTCAAGACGGGCGACTTTTCTGGCGGCATCGAACGGGGAGTTGACGGCATCATCAGCGTACTCAGCGGTGACACAGCGGATTGGCAACCAAAAGTCCGCGTCCGCACCGACGACGGCGCCGATAACGAGCTCCTAGCTTCCTTACTGCCTCTGCTGATGATCTTCGTGATCTGGTACCTAATAGGTAGCGCAAGGGGCGGGGCTTCGGGCCGCTCTGCTCGACAGGGTGGCCGTACCATAATCATCCCTTACGGCGGTTCGACCTGGGGATCAGGGTGGGGTGGTGGAATTGGCGGGGGTGGATTTGGTGGTGGCTTTGGTGGTGGCTTTTCGGGCGGCGGCGGCTCATCGGGGGGCGGCGGCGCGTCAGGGAGTTGGTGATGGAGTTCACCAAGGAGGATTTCGAGTCCATATCGACTGCCATCCACGCGGCGGAGCAACGCACATCCGGCCAAATTGTCTGCGTCCTGGTGCGCTCATCGTCAGACTATATCGATATTCCTGTTCTTTGGGCGAGCGTGCTCGCGCTGTGTCTCCCGTGGCCGCTGATCTATTTCACGCAATGGAGCGCCCAGCGGATTTTTTTGCTGCAAATTGTGCTTTTCTTGGTCGTCGCGGTGTTGTTGCTTTTGTCGATGCCGCTACGGCTAACGCTCGTTCCGCGCCCAGTGCAGCGGGTGCGAGCATATCGCGCCGCGCTCGAGCAGTTCATGGTCCGCGGGATTAGTCGCACAAAAAACCGTACCGGTGTTCTGATCTTCGTGTCGCTAGCAGAACACTACGCAAGGATCATTGCCGACGAGGGGATCGCCCGAAAAGTCCATCATTCGGAGTGGCAGGCGGCGGTGGATAGCTTGACCGCGTGTATGCGCGCCGACCAAATCAGAGCCGGCTTCATCGCGGCAATCGAGCGCTGCGGCGACGTGCTTGCGACCCATGCGCCGCCCGACGGCTCACCCAATGAATTACCAGACCGGCTCTATGTAATGTAGCGAAGACCGCCCGAAGGCGGTCTTCTTCCATTTTTTTGCTTTGAAGCGTTAAGATCAAGACGGCCATCTGCTGCACATTAGGGGGAAAAAATCTCATGAGACTGCCCGATCGGGTGCTTGACCCAATTGAACGGCTCTCTGAAATCCTGTTCGGTTTGATAATGGCCCTGACCATCACGGGCGCGGTCAGTGTGGCAACAGCAGACCGTTTCGCCATTCGGACGATGCTTTTCGCGGCACTCGGATGCAATGTGGCCTGGGGAATTATCGATGCTGGAATGTATCTGATGGCTCGTCTCGGCGAGCGTGGACGCAATGCGTTGGCGGTGCGTGCCGTGCGTGAAACGGCCAATCGCGAAGATGCCCACCGCATGATCGCAGAGGAGCTGCCACCACTACTCGCTCCCGCTTTTCAATCTGTTCAGCTTGAGTTGCTACGCGACAGAATTGACAAGATTCCTGCTTCCGATCTGAGTCCCGGGCTGACTCGACGCGACTGGCGAGGTGCATTGGGTGTTTGTGTCATCGTGATTCTGTCTACATTTCCGGTCGTTATTCCTTTTATTGTTATTGCCGATACCAGACTGGCGTTGCGCATTTCCAATGCGCTTGCCGTCATGTTGTTATTCTTGTGTGGATTTCTTTTTGGCCGTTATGCGGGAGTGCAGCCTTTGACGACGGGTCTGGTTATGGTGGGGGTTGGAATAGCCTTGGTAAGTATTGCGATAGCCCTTGGGGGGTGAATTTGATCCAGCGGTACTTGCGATCGTTCGCTTTACTTGCAGTCGTAGCTGTGACAGTGGGGACACTACTAATTCCCGATAATTACGCACGGGGACAGGCTGCTACAGGCAACTACGGTGGCGCAATCAGCCTCGGAGGCCACAGCTTGTATTCGTTCGAGGTCGCTCCCGTTACGCCAGATCGCGAGGCGAATCAGCTTGAATTTAGCTTTCGGGGAGGCGTTGCGACTGACTACATTTATCGCGGCACAACGCTGTCCGACCATAAACCGGCCGTTGGCAGCGTCGTCGAAGCAACATTTGGTCCGCTTTACGCTGGCATTGCAGTGACGAGCGTCAAGTTGCCAACGCAGCCGGCTGCTGAAATTACAACGAGCGCCGGTGTTCGTCGAACAATAGGAAATATCGATTTTGATTTCGGTGTGAGTTATTTCCTCTACCCGGGGGAAATATCGGCCAGTCCGGGCACCGACTATTGGCAGTTGGCCATCCGCGCGGACAAACGGATAGACGAATCGTTTCGCGTTGCCGGCGGATTTGCCTATTCCCCAAACGTTTCCAACACTGGCGCTTGGAGTTGGTATGCGGCAGGTGGCCTGGGCTTTGACGTGCCGAGTCGTTTCCTTCCGGCGGACCTCGGCTTGTCATTCACAGGCGGCGCAGGGTATTCTTGGTTTGGCAATCAGTCGCCAGAGTTGGGCGGGTTTCCGCTGCCTGCCTACTTGAATTGGCAGGCTGGCGTGACGTTTACCTATAAGATTTTCAATCTCGATCTGCGTTACTACGACACGAATCTCTCAAAGGAAAATTGCTTCGTTCTGACTGGCGATCCTAATGCAAGGCCGGGCGGTGCAGTCGATCTCGTCACGAATCCCGAAGGATTAACTTCGCGCTGGTGCAGCGCCACCTTTGTTGCGAAAGTCTCATTCGCTTGGAATTAGTCGCCCCTGACCACCACGGCGTGCCCGATCTTTGCGCAGATGCTTATGTCAGTTCTTGTCGGCAGCGAGCGATGGGCGCAAGCGAAGCGGCTGGGCGCCGTTCGAACGGTACACACTGTGCGCCAGTTGGGTGTCTCGCCGAGTAAATTCGCAATAAGCAAAGCCCAATCCCGAGATCGATCCGCGGAAGGTGGTGTCGCTTGTGCGCTCGAGATTAAAACAGGGTTGAAGCGGCAAGCCACGAAGGGAGGCGCAAACAGAACCGCCTCTAACTTGCAGCGTATTGGGCGGTAGTTGCGCGTAGCGCACAGGGCCCGACCCTTTGAACTGAACGGAGCCGGTTGCCGAACCGTCAAAATTGACACGACCTTGCCCGCGCGTGCCTTCGAAACAGGCGTAGTTGAACATTTTGCCAATGACAAACTGACGGGCCTCATCAGCGGTCATTTCGCCCGCTATAGCCGTTGGCAGCGCGGCCAGCAGGCCAACCGCCAGAACAATGCAACGCAGCATGCCAAACTCCACTAACGCAAGGACTCTACCGTCTATTCGCCCCGAGTTGTAGGCCTAACAGACTATAAAGCGTTTTGGTGGACAAATCTTGGACATTTGCTGACATTCAGACGTTGAGCGTCATCGTTACGGTGTCGGCCCGTCAGGACCTATTTTTACGGTCTGGGTTTTTGTATTCAGGCGTGGAAACGGTCTTTGAGTTCCGCCTGTCGTGACCATTCGATTGGTTTTGAAAGCCCGCAACTCAATATCTTCCAAAAACTCCCGCGGGCTGCGGATGAATTTCGTGTCGTTGCTTGCCGGCAGTCGAAGCGCGATAGCATTTCCCTTACGAACGTCACGCAGTTACGGGTATCTAGATTGTAGGATGGTTGAGGGTATTTCCGCCAACGGTCCACGATGGCAAGCACAGCCCGATATTCTTTGTCGCTGATTGGAAGCGAAAGATGGGGCTGGCTCATCGCCACGTAATCATCCGGCATCGAGATGACAAAACCTTCTACTGACTGCCACGCTATGGAAGGTGAGATCGTCTGAGCAGTGAAGCCGAAATTAGCCTTGACGGGTTTAGCGTCGGGTTCAGTCGTTCCACTTAGCGTTACATAGGCGTGGGGAAATGTAACGCTGAACCCGTAAGTGCCAAAATGGTGTGAATAGAACGTCAACGTGACTTCGGCATGTGCACCGGAAGCCATAGTGAAAAAATACAATGCGGCTATCAGACACGCTAACCCCCCGAAGCCTCCAAACAGCTGACCAATGTCACTGAAACAGAAAACGTAGGTGACGGAAGCCGCGATTAAGGCAGGGTTATTGGCAAAGTGTGACTTTTCTGCACTTGTTGCGCCGCGGACTACCGCCGGCTGCTAACGGCAAATCTTTGTCTGGATATAACAAGCGGCTAGCAGAAGCCCTCGCCTATATTCAGCCCCACAAAGCACAGTTAGTTCGAACTGGTGTATCGGCGTCGCGGTCGTCGAACGGTTTACCAGCCGTTAAGCAAGTGTCCCACTACGTAGCTGTTCAGAGGAAACTATGTTGCTCCCCGTCGGATTCACTCATCCGGCCAAGCGCGCGTTTGCTGTGGCCGCTCTGGTCGCCATCGCCGTTTTTCCCGCAGTTGCGCGCGGCGAAAACGCCACGCCGACTTGCGATGCACCATTTTCAATGACCCGTCTCATTAACCCGCTGACACGTGTGGCTGAACGACTCAAAAGCGGTAAGCCGATCACCATTGTCGCAATCGGCTCGTCATCAACTGCTGGATCTGGCGCTAGTTCGCCGACCGCCACCTATCCGAGCCGGCTTGCGGTCGAGTTGACCCAGCGTTTCCCGGGCCATACGATCACTGTGCTTAACCGCGGTGTGGGCGGCGAAGAAGTGTACGATATGCTCAAGCGCTTTGATGCAGATGTGATCGCAGTTCAACCCGACCTGGTCCTCTGGCAGCTTGGCACCAATGCGGTAATCCGCAGCGACAATCTCAATGGTCAAGACGTGGCGATAGTCGAGGGCATCACCAAGATCCGCTCGACCGGCGCCGACATCGTGCTGATAGATCCGCAATTCGCACCAAAGGTGATCGTGAAACCAGAAGCCACTCGTATGGTCGAACTAATCGCGAGCGTGGCCAAGCGCGAGGATATTAACCTGTTTCCCCGTTTCGATGTGATGAGGCGCTGGCACGATGTCGACCACATGCCGTTCAAGGCATTCGTGTCGCCTGACGGGCTTCACATGAATGACTGGAGCTATGGCTGCTTGGCCAAGGCCATCGGCGTCGCGATCTCTGAGGCGGCGCAGCGCCCGGTGCTATCGGTAAAAACGTCGTCGCATATAGTGCATTAGATCGGTCACTGTCTCGCACATAAAAAGCGCGCTTGGTGATGGCGAAGTCCGTTTTCGGCAGTAAAGCGTTGAAAAATTGACCGCGCAGGTGAATGGCAAGACCGGTTTATCGAACATCCCCCGCTGATCGAACGTCCAACGCGCAGCGCATCCAGTACACCAAAAAAGCGATTTCTGGAGCGTCTTCTGCAGACCTACGTCGATTTGCTGACTTACGATCGCAAGGTGCTGCTATCGCGCTACCAGCTCGTTGATTTTGCTCGCAAGGTGGTGGGTGTCGGGAGTGTCGGCACCAGGTGCTGGGTGCTTCTTCTGCGTGGCGTCGACGATGACGATTCGCTTTTTCTTCAGATCAAGGAGGCGCAGCATTCAGTGCTCGCGCGATATGTCGGAATCAAATTGCCATTTGACCACCAGGGTCGCAGGGTCGTTGTTGGCCAGCGCCTCACTCAAGGTTCGCCGGACATTTTCTTGGGTTGGGGACGAGCCGACGAAAGGGATTTCTACGTTCGTCAACTTTCAGAATTGAAGGGCGGCGTTGCGCTCGAGAGCCTTGATACTCTGTCTCGTTATTGCGGAATGTGTGGCTGGGCTCTGGCATTGGCACATGCGAAGTCGGGTGACGCGGCGGCAATTGCAGGTTATTGCGGCAAGAACGACGCGCTTACTGAAGCGATCTGCAAATTTGCGATGAGCTATACTAAGCAGACCGAACAGGACTACGAAGCCTTCGTCAAGGTTAAACGCGCGGGCCGCATCAAGGGTGGCACCAGAAACGTTCTCATAAGTTCGCCGTGCGTTTTTAGGTCGCACATTCCAAACGCACAAGGTCGAGTGATCGAGAAGGAAAGGCCCGCGGCGTTGGAGGGCGCCGCGGGCCGTGCCAGCGAGGGATCAGTATTAGAGTGCCTATGAAGGCAATCAATTCTGACTCTGATTCGCCCTTGTTTCAAGCGAACTGGGCCAAAAAATGGACAACTCCCCACGTCCGATGCGTCTAGTTCCCTAAAGGCCAATTGACCATCCAGGGTCGTTGATCCCCCACTGGTTGCAAATTGGAAGCGGCTTGGTGCGTACTATTCCCTTTGAAGAAAGCCTCGGTCGTGATTTCCGCGTACGCAAGCGCGGCTCGAGACAATTTTTGCCGCTCACAAAGCGGCTACAGTTTCTGAGAAACAACAAAGCTCGCGCATCGAAATCGACAGCACGCCAACGTTATCTCGTACAGGCGGAAGAGTATCGTTTTCAAGCAGAGACCTTTCGCGATCCGACGACCCAAGCACAATTACTTCGGATGGCCGCTATATGCGAGCGTTGGGCGATGCAGGCCGACGAATAGAGAATTTGGAAGGGAACGGAACGATGGCAACGATTGAATTGGAAAGGACGTCAGTTGCTGCATCAAATGACAATGTGACTACGGCCGCCATCGATTTTCCTGAAGCTTTCGGCGACAAGCAAACGCTCAAGCGTGCCCTATTCGCTCTTCAACGGGGGCCCATCCGTTTCCACCGAGACAACGTCATCGCCTGCGAAGGCGACGCCGCCGACTACCTGTTTTTGGTAGTGAGGGGGGTCGTTCGCCATTGCAAGACTTTCGAAAATGGCACCCGTAACATCGTCGCGTTCTATCTGCCCGGGGATCTTTTCGGGTGGAGCGATGCAAAGCATGGCCTCTCGGTCGAAGCCGCTGCCGACGCAATGGTGATGTTCATCAAACGCGCAGGCTTGCTTTCCATCGCATCGCAAGAAGGTCGCGTCGCTAGCTTTCTCCTTGCCACGACGACAAATGATCTTCGGCGTTCGCACGAACATTCACTGTTGATTAACAAAAGCGCCACCTGTCGCGTGGCGACGTTTCTGGCCGACCTTTGGACGAGATCGGGAAAACTTAAATACCTTGATCTTCCGGTATCTCACCAAGACATCGCAGACTATCTGGGGGTCACAATTGAAACGCTCAGCCGAGCCATCACGGGGATGGAACGATCAGGTGTGCTCAACCGCGTTTCAGCACGCCGGTTGATCATACGAAATGAGATGGCGCTTGAGCAGATGATGAGGTGAGGCAAACCGCAAGCTTTCGGTCTTCCTCTATTCCAGAGGGCAGATCGTACGGCCAAGACCGATAGCTAGCGTCCGGTTTGGGCCGCTTCATCTAAACCCCTGTTTGTTTGCAACTAGGTTGCGCGTCTATTTAGAGGAAACAGGGTCATTGCAAGCAAGTCGTCAGGTGTTAACCCCCGTAACATAAATCCTATGGCTCCAGAGCTTTCCGACGAAGCGCACAAGGCAATGAAAGCCGCGTTTGATGCCATGTCGAGCTGGCAGACCGATGTCGTCAACAACAACGAGAAAAATCTTGACCGGGTCATCGACAAGATCGCAGCGGCCGCGGAAGCACTAGGATGGCCTGAGGAAATCGGCGAAATAGTACGCGCTCAAATGCACGCCGTTACAAAGATGCAGACACAAACGCTGGACCACATGATCAGCGCTTGGGAAGAGCAGATGAATTCACCGAGTGCACCATCGACGATTTTAGCGAAATTGAGATCAGTGCCCACCCTACCAGTCGGTAGTTGGCCGGGTGCGGCAGCGTCGCAAATGGGAAATCCATTCGAAGCCTGTATGCAGATCACGCAACAGTGGCAAAAGTTGTGGGCGGACGCGATGGCTCCATGGATGAAAGCAGGTAACTCAAAATAGATGCACCGCTCGATTGCTGTCAGCTAGGTGGCGTGCGAGGCTGCGGACCGGGCCGCTCATAGTTTGTCATCCGCCCTCCGCTTATTGGTCCTAAGTCATTTCCGGTCACGGCGCGATGACGCTATTCACGAGACCATGGAAGTAGCAACCCAAACCGGGCAACTCAAAGATATCAATGACATCTCGATTGAACACGATTTGACCTGCATTGGACCACGGTCCAATGGCGCTAAAGCGACGGGCTAATCAAACTGCGGTTGCAAGCCTCAGAGCAGTGGCGGCTTAAAGTAGTTCGAATTGTCGGAATGGTAGTTCAGCCACGCTGCCCTAGCGAGTTGAGCCATTTAGCTAAACCGTCGAATTTGGGGGTGCGCTGATATGAGTATTATCTGGACTATTATCATCGGCTTCGTTGCGGGCATTGTTGCTAAGTTTCTCCATCCTGGATCATCGAACGAGCCATCTGGCTTTATTCTCACGACGGCGCTCGGGATTGTCGGCGCTTTCGTAGCGACCTACCTCGGACAAGCCATTGGCTGGTACCGCGCAGGCGAAGGAGCAGGCTTTGTCGGCGCGGTCGTGGGGGCCATCATCGTGCTTGCTGTTTGGGGCTTTTTAGCTCCGAAACTTCAAAAGAAGTAAGTGAGGTCCTCATGCGCATAGATGAGTTGCCGGAAAGCAATCAAATTGAGGATCGGCGAGGTGCACGCGGTCTGCCAGGCGGTCGTGGTGGACTTGGAATTGGCGCCGTTGTGGTACTTGGCCTGATCGGCTGGGCAGTCGGCATCGACCCGCGCCTCTTGATTGGGGGCGCGGAGTTGTTGTCGGGCGGCGGGACGCAACAACAAGCAGATGTCGGCTCTCAAATCAAAACGGGTGCACCATCCGACGAAATGGGCCACTTCGTATCCGCAGTCCTAGGTAGCACAGAAGTGGAATGGACGGAGATCTTTGAAAAATCCGGCAAACTCTACAAACGGCCCACGTTGGTCATGTTTTCGGGTGCAACACAATCCGGGTGCGGTACCGCGCAATCCGCTATGGGCCCGTTCTACTGCCCGGTGGATCAAAAGGTCTATCTCGATACAAGTTTCTTTCAGGATCTTGAGCGGCGGTTTCGCGGATGCGATGTCGGCAGCAAAACCTGCCAGTTCTCGCAAGCCTACGTGATCGCGCACGAGATCGGCCACCACGTGCAAAATCTGCTCGGATTGCTTCCCAAGGTGCAGGAGGCGCAGCGCGGGATGGGCAAGGCAGAAGGCAATTCTCTGCAAGTTCGGGTCGAGCTGCAGGCGGATTGTCTTGCCGGCGTTTGGGCGAACCGGGCACAAGCGAAATGGCAATTTATCGAGCCCGGTGATGTCGAAGCTGCGATGCAGACGGCATCAGCGATTGGCGACGATCGACTGCAACGACAGTCTCAGGGATATGTCGTCCCGGATTCGTTTACGCACGGCTCTTCGGCCCAGCGTACGCGCTGGTTCATGACCGGACTGAAATCGGGAGAGGTCGCAAGCTGCGACACCTTCCGCGCTGAGCAGCTCTGAGAAAGACTTTCGATTGTCAGTTTAATGGGAGGCAAATATGGGATTGCTTGACGCTCTTAGTGGTATGTCAAACTCCGAAGCTGGACAAGGCGCACCGGGGAGTAGTGGTGGCATGTCGCCGATCACCAAGGCAATAATTGGTGTGCTCGCTTACCAGGCTATCAAGGCCTTCACAGCCAATCAGGCCAATGCTGGCACCAATCCCGACAACCAAAGTCCTAGCGCGACTGGTGGTGGACTTGATGACTTGCTTAAAGGTGGATTAGGCGGATTACTCGGAGGCGGCGCTAGTGGAAGCGCAGTAAGCGCGGGCTTGAACGATCTGCTCAAGCAATTCCAGCAGAATGGCCAAGGTGACGTGGCGAAATCGTGGATTGGCAAAGGACCCAATAAGTCGATCTCGCCAAATGACTTGGCAACCGCACTCGGCGCGGACCGTGTCAATACGTTGGTAAGTTTCTCCGGAATGTCTCGCAACGACTTGCTAAGTCAACTTAGCCAGCAATTGCCCGATGTCGTTGACCAGCTTACGCCCGACGGACGACTGCCGACCGAATAGGAAGCGGCGCGGTTCGTCTGACCGCTCGCCCACAATCAACGAAAATAGGAATGCGTAGGCAATAGCAAACTTAGCGAATGAGTGGGAGCGTCCGGCGCCATAGCACTGTCGTGGAAACGTTGGCTGCAAGGCATTGAGTATCGCTTGCGCGGCGCTCAATTCATTGAGGCGTATCCGTCAATAAGCGTTTCTCAGAGAGATTTCGGGGTGCGAATGACCGATTCCATCAATCTGCACACGCGGAACAAATGGTCTTGGCTTCCGCCTGTCCGGTGGCTCGGCAATTATCAGGCGGCGTGGCTGCCCGGCGATGTGGTGGCGGGCGTTACTTTGGCCGCCTATGCGATCCCGGTCTCGCTCGCCTATGCGTCGCTTGCCGGCCTGCCGCCGCAGGTCGGCATTTACGGCTATCTGCTGGGCGGGCTCGGCTACGCGCTGCTCGGCTCTTCTCGGCAGCTCGCTATCGGGCCCACATCTGCGATCTCGCTAATGGTCGCCGCCAGCGTGGCGCCGATGGCGGAAGGCGATGCGCAGCGTTACCTGCAGATCGCGAGCCTTGCGGCCTTCACGGTGGCCGGGCTTTGCCTGCTCTCATGGCTGCTCCGGCTCAGCGTCCTAGTCACGTTGATCAGTGATAGCATCCTGGTGGGCTTCAAGATCGGGGCGGGCCTAACAATTGCTATGACCCAATTGCCGAGTCTCTTTGGGGTCCCTGGCGGCGGTCATAATTTTTTTGAACGGCTTTATCTTCTCGTCGGGCAACTTGGCCATATGCAGATAGTGGTGCTTGCGGTGGGCGCTATCGCAATCGCACTGCTGCTGATGGGAGAACGCTTACTTCCCGGACGGCCGGTCGCGCTCGCGGTTGTGGCATTAGCGATCTTCCTGGCTAGCGTGCTCGGACTTCCGGCGCTCGGCGTGCCTGTCACCGGCCACATTCCGGAGGGCCTGCCCACGCTGGCAGGTCCGGCGCTGCGGCTACGCGACGTCGAAGGAATCGTACCGCTAGCTGGAGGCTGCCTATTGCTCGCCTATATTGAGGGCGTGTCCGCGGCGCGCACCTTCGCGGCAAAGCATGGTTACGAGCTCGATCCGCGTCAGGAGTTCCTCGGCATCGGTGCCGCCAACCTGGGCGCCGCCCTTGGGCAGGGCTACCCTGTCGCCGGCGGCCTGTCGCAGTCGGCTATCAATGACAAAGCGGGCGCCCGTACCCCGCTAGCGCTCGTGGTCGCCTCCATCACTTTGGCTTTGTGCCTACTGTTCCTAACCGGCCTCTTGGAAAACTTGCCCAAGGCCGTACTGGCCGCCGTGGTGTTCACTGCAATCCTTGGCCTGTTCGACTTTGGCGGGCTCCTGCACATGTGGCGCGTGAGCCGGATAGACTTCTACGCTGCCATCACCGCGATCATGGGAGTGCTGCTTCTCGGAATCTTGCAGGGCATTCTGCTCGCGGCGCTCGTTTCGATCCTTTTGCTGCTGGCGCGCGCATCGCAGCCGCACGTTGCCTTTTTGGGGCGCATCCCGGGGACCAACAGTTATTCCGATCTCGCCCGTCATCCAGAGAACGAGCCATTAGGGAACGTGATCGCATTCCGCCCGGAAGCCTCACTGCTCTACGTCAATGCCGGGTCTGTCCTCGAAATAGTAATGGCCAGTGTACTGAAGGACCGATCGAAAATCCGTGCGGTGGTCTGCGATCTCTCCGCATCGCCCTACCTCGATCTCGCGGGTGCTCGCATGTTGCATACACTCCACGGCGAGCTCGCGGCGCAGGGCATTTCCCTCCAGATTGTTGGAGCGCGTGGCCGAGTGCGCGATCTACTGCGGGCCGATGGCCTCGCCGAGAAGGTCGGCGGACTAGAACGCGCCGTATCGCTCGATGACGCAATCAGCGCCGCCCGCAAGCGTGTTGCCGAAACCACTCCAGTTCATGGCATCTCTGCTGTCAATTGACTTTGCATTCGCGCACTAGAGTTCGAATTATTCTCCCTTGGGCGAGACAAAGACCAATCAGTGGCTCCGTCGATGTGATTACCGCGCTCTCGTTCTGATGAAGAAAGACCGATTTGTTCTTGAGTTTTGAGACGCTAACTTTGCGATGCACCTTAGCGACCAAACAGGAAAAATGGATTTGGCGGCGGTCGCCTATTGTAATAGTCCCGCTGATAGTCGCCGCGCCGAGGCGGGTTGCCAGTTTGGACGTCCCAATTGCCTCGGGGAAAAAAGAAACCGTCGTCGCTCGCAAAGTTGCCATTGGGAGTAGGTTGGCGCGTTATAAACCCTCCCTGAGGTTGGTTGTTCAGCACCGCAACAAACTCAGTGCGATAGTTGGTCTCTTTACTCAGCGGCTCGTCCGAGACGATGATCGAGGATCGCGGCAATGCGGTCGGCCCAATGCGATCTACCACGTCCTGCGGGATGGTGATGCGGTCGAGCGCACCCTTGGCGTCGTCCGCACCGTCAATCGTGACCGCGGTCCAGCGCAAGCCGGCATCCGTGCGCGCCATCGCGGTGAATACGTGCGTGCCGATCGGTTTTTCAGGATTGCGGATCGTGACCGGGACCTCGATGCTGAAATCGAACACTTCGCCCCCGTCCGGCCACAGTTTGTGTGTGTTGCGCCGCACGTAAAGCTTCTGCGTGGCGCGGCTGATGTAGATCGAGACCGGCACGAGCGCGAGCGTCGCATTGAGCGCCGCCTTGGCGGTGGCGGTCTTCCTGGCCTCGGCCGCTTTGACGGCCTCTTTTGCAGCGGCGGCATCGGGTTTCGACTTCGCGTCAGCCTTTGCGGTGTCGAGTTGCTTCCCCGCTTCTTCGACCTTGGAAGCGGCCTTCTGCTTCCGCTCCTCGGCCCGCTGCTTCACCTCATCCGTTGTTGCGGCCGCGAGCGCCTTGTCGGCGCCCGCGAGTTCGGCATCGGCGCGGGCCTTGAGCGATGTCAGCTTGCGCAGCGACGCCGCGAGTGATGCCGTCTCGCGCGCCGCTGCCGCGGCAAATTTCTTTGCCTCGTCGGCCGCCTTTGTGGCCTCCGCGGCCTCGCGGGCGAGCGCCTCAACCCGCGCCGGCGCAGCCGCGATGGCCTCCGAGTTCGGGACGAGAAGCGCCGGATGGGAAAAATCGACCGGGACTGGATCGCCCGGTGCGATGATCACCCGCATCCCGATCCGAGTCTTGTCGAAGAGCTTATTGGCAAAGCCGAAGGGCATCCGCACGCAGCCGTGCGAGGCCGCATACCCGGGCAACGGCCCGCCGTGCAGTGCGATGCCGTTCCAGGTGATGCGCTGCATGTGCGGCATCCAGGCGTCGTCATACATGTTCGAGCGGTGGTCGACCTCTTTATCGACAACGGCGAAGACGCCGGCTGGCGTCTCGCGCCCCGTGACGCCGGTCGATACGGGCGCGCGCAGGATCCAGCCGTCCGCGTCGTAGAAAACGACCTGCTGGGATTTGATCGATACGATCGCAATGATCGGCTCACCTGCCGCGCGCGATGCCGTCGCCTCTTGGGCTTGCGCGGGGCGCTGTTCCTTGGCCGCCGCGTCGGCGGTCAGCGCCGTCAGTATGGTCATCGCCGCTAGCGTCACAATCACGGCGGGCCGCCAGCGCCGCATAGTTAGGGTAGGTTGCAACACCGCAAATCGATTTACCATTTCATGCCCGTTTGGAATGCCCGCGTTTGTGCCGATCGTGTGTCAAATCGCGATGTTTGGATGACCCACAGCCAACACCATACACCGCCAATTCGTTCCTGGCTCGCTCGAACTGATTGGTGTGCGTCTACCGCGCCTCGGGTTATCGATTCTCAATTCTTCGTAGCCGCCAGCGCATAACGGGCGTACAGGTCGTCAACGCGTTGCTGCCACATGCCCACAAACGCGTTGGAGGTCAGCTTATCAACCGATTTCCAAACGTGTTTGATGGCGGGAAGTGTGTTGCCCCAGATCGCCCGTTTGCACCATCGTTTGCCTTTTTCCTTACCTTCATCGGTGGCACACATCGATTTCCAGGCAATGCGCTTCGGATGGCTGACGTGCTGTGCGGCACCTTGCCAGCCTTGTTGATGGATCAAATACAGATCACTGAATGTCGGTTTTCTGCCTGTCCCGAACTCAAAGAGCAGCGCCTCCGTGGCAAACTTGTAAGCGCCGGCGATAGCATTGTCGCGCGCATCGATGATGCTTCCTGAACCGTATTGTCTGAACTCAGACTTACTGAGCTGGAATAGCCCAATATACGATCCAGTACGTTGCTTCGGATTGAAGCCGGACTCG
>Ga0306924_10000326_pt1 | contig 39624 bp, 31 predicted proteins | sample sta12Can44000111_FD_203756 | JGI IMG/M metagenome (GOLD analysis project Ga0306924, IMG submission 203756) | Lab enrichment of tropical soil microbial communities from Luquillo Experimental Forest, Puerto Rico - statanox.12C.anox.44.000.111 (v2)... | ecosystem: Environmental > Terrestrial >... | reverse complement strand
AGAAAAAGATTACCGACCCCAGCGAGATCATAAAGCAGACCCAGGGGTTTGAAATCTCCAGGCTGCTACTGAATCAGCCGCGGGAACAAGAGCAGCACCCTGGGATCGATCGGTAAAAAACGTGGAGAACGCAACACTTGGTTCGCAATCATGCCACAGCCGCTCTCGGCGTTGTTTTGCGTTGCGCAAAACCGACGAGCAAGAAGCACGGAAGAATAAGAGGGTGAATTAGAAACCTTAGAACCGGGGGGAGCTACGATCTCTTGAAAGCATCCGATGCCGCTGTCATAAACGACTCTAAAGATGACCAAAACAGAACTTCAACTCGCTCTTGCTGAAGCAACCCAGACCAATAAGAAGACTGCTGGAGTATTCCTCGATACGCTTAGTGCTCTGGCTTACAAAACGACCAAAAAGAACGGCGAATTTGTTCTTCCCGGCTTTGGTAAGCTGGTGAAGCAAAAGAGGAGAGCGCGCACGGGCTTTAATCCCAAGACGCAACAGAAGATCAGGATTCCGGCCAAAACCGTGCTCAAATTTCGAGTCGCTAAGGTGGCAAAGGACACAGTTCTCGGAGTAAAAAAGTAGTTGATGGTCCTGTAGAGCACTTGCCTTACCTGATCAATATACGAGAAATGATAAACAATCTCGGGTGAGCCTCGCCAACGCGGCGCTCGAAGAAAGGATTGCGAAAGTGATCGAGCGGATCGAAAAAGAAACCGGCCTTCGCGCTCGCCGAGGCGCTCCCGCGACCCGCTGAAACACGGTTGATTTTTCGCTTGGCAGCCAAGCCCGGGGCGTTCTAATTGCCCGATGCCAACCCCGAAGAAAGCCGCCGCCCCCAAAAACGCCCTTAGCAAACCTGTGCAACCCGACGCCGCACTGGCCGCAGTGGTCGGCAAAGACCCGCTCCCCCGGACCGAACTGACCAAAAAACTTTGGGAGTACATCCGCAAACACGAGCTCCAGGATCCGAAGGAAAAGCGCAACATCCGCGCAGACGAAAATCTACTGGCCGTATTCGATGGCAAGAAGGTTGTCTCGATGTTCGAGATGACTAAGCTTGTGAACGGACACCTTGTCTGAAGCAGGACGGGTTATGATGTTTTGGATGGCCTATGGGCCGGCCTCGGGCGGGCTCGTCCACCAGGTGTCTCGCTGCATAAGGCTCCCAGTAGCAACGGAACGTAATCCCGAGCTCGGGATTAGGTTCCATTACTCCCGGAGACCCCAATCCGCGTCGGTCGTCTCAAGGTTGCTGCGCATCATGATGACGGCGTTGTTGACCAATGCCAAACGGAATTTGTTCGAGTAAAACAAAGATAAATCGATTGCACGTGAAAATCCACCGGCGTACCGGCGCGATTAGATGAAGCTTTCAACGACGCCAAAATACCTGGCGATGTCGACCCACCCGTTTACCCGGGGAAACCCAATGTCCAGGGCATTGTGGGGCGCCGTGAAAACAAGGCCTTGGCCGATAAAAGCCTTTAGGTTCGGGACGCTGTCATCGACCATGAAATCCGCCCGAATAACGCTTTTGTCCCCGCAGAACACGATGTTTTTGTCCGGGATAAAGGGGAAATGCTTTTTGAGCCAGGCGTACTTGGCCGAAAAAGAATTGGGGTGGTCCAAAGCGGCCGAGGTCACGAAGACCTCGTACGTTTCGCTCAGGCGTTTGACTACCATTTGACTCCCCTCCATCAGGGGCAGGTCCAGGAAGAACTCCGGGCGATCTAGGTAAGCGCGGGCGGCGGCCACACGGTCCGGCCCTACGAGGTCGTAAAGCTTTTTGCCGAGCAGGTCCGCCTTGGTGATACGGGTGCCGAAATCCTGGTTGTACCGGTCCAACCAGACGGTGAGCGTGTCGGCCATGACGTCATCCATGTCGAGGGCGATGCGTTGGCGTAAGGTGGGGCGCATGGTGGAAATCGGTGATCGGTGACTTGAGTTGAAAAAGGGCCGGGAAATCCGCTCGGCACTGCCCTTCGGCTGGGTTGGCGCGTAGATTTCTGGTGAAAGGGTTAAAAAAGGACCATGCCAGGGGCTGGGTGCATAGCGAACCGAGGGGCCGTCGGACCACCAGGCTGCACCTGAGGGTGATTTGCACCCATCCCGCAGTGCCTTTAGATCCTAAAAAGCCCGTCATTCCGGCCGCGGAGGGCGGCCCTCGACGCTTGGCACGCCGTTGCGCTCAACCACCACTTGGCGCATGCCCCGACCGCCCAGGCCTTCGTAGTCGTGACCGGCCTCAATCGAGCAGGTCCAAAGAAACACCAAGGGCACGTCGGAGGTGTTGATGGAGCGATGCGCCCAAAAGGGCGCAACGTACGTGACCTTGCCCGGGGCGAGTTCCGCCGAGCGTGTCGTGCCGTCCTCACGTTCGAACAGCACCAGCCCGCGGCCCGAGAGGGCTTGGTAGGTTTCAGCGTGATTTCGCTTGCGATGGTAATGGCCGCGGGTCAGGTGGTATTCCGAACCTACTTTGCCTGGGTAAATGATGGTGGTGCCGAAAAAGATATCCCCTTCAGCCTGGCTATAGCTGACGCCATAGTTCTCGTAGCAAACCGGGTCATTTTCTTCCCGGATCCGCCGCTCTAAGGCTTCCGGGTCCAGAAACAGTCCCCGCAGGTCCGAAAGGCGCTTCTGGTAATGAGCGGTTGCATCGGGAATCACGCCGGTGTCGGCCGCAAAGGTCACGCTGCGAGGCAAGGGAGAGTTCGATGGTTTCATTATAGTAACATATACTTATGAAAATTTATTTCAATCAAATGTAAAACGATTTAAAATAGCAAACTTCAATTGATAAAACAAAATAAACTGATTATCAATGGAAATCCCCCGGCTTACCGAGGTATTCCTGCCGTCGCTGCGTCAGCGTTTCGGCCCGCCCTGAAGAGCGGGGCTTGTTTCAAGCCAATTGGGTGATGCCGACACACCACCCGCGGCTTAACCGGCCTCTTCCGCGGTGACCAGTTCGATGCCGTGCGTGCGGCAGAGCGCCTCGAGGTAGTCCGAGCACCGGTCGGTTACAATCGCGTCGATTGCATCCAACTCGCAGACCTTCACGAAATCCGCGAGGCCCACTTTGGAGTGGTCCGCCGGGACGATCACCCGCTGGGCTTGGGCCACCACCGCCGCTTTGAACGCCGACTCGGCCAGATCCGCCACCGTCACGCCGGCTTCCGACACGCCGCTGGTGCCAATAAAAGCCGTGCCGATCCGGAACAGTTTCAAGTTTTCGGTGGCTAGGGGGCCCACCAAGCAGCCGCTGAGCTTGCGCAACTGGCCCCCGAGCAAAAGGTGGTTGATACCCGGTGCGTCGGCCAGGGTCACCGCCACCGCCGGCGCGTTGGTCAGCACCGTGAGTCTCAGTCCCGAGCCTGCCAATGCCTGGGCGATCTGCTCCACGGTGGATCCGTTGTCCAGGAATACCGCTTCCCCTGAGGCCAGTAACCGCACGCACGCGCGCGCAATGGCCGCCTTGGCTTCCCAGTTCCGGGCCTGACGACTGGCCACCTCCTGCTCCACCGGCGGTCGGATGCTGACGGCGCCGCCGTGCGTTCGTTTCAAGAGGCCTTTTTGTTCCAGCACCATCAGGTCTTTTCGGACCGTCGGGTCGCTGACCCCGAAATGCTCCGTAAGCTGGGCGACGCGCACCTTGCCTTGCGTGGCTACAACATGGGCAATGTACGCTTGGCGTTCATCGGGGAATGCGGAGTTTGGCTCCACTGCGTTGGCGTCACTCACTGCCTTTAAACTAACTTGATCTTGGCTCATCTGGCAACCCTTCCGTAAGGAAACAGAATTTCTTGCGCCCAAATCGAAACTAAAACCGCAAGCATTCTGCTCAATTAACGCGCCGGCTCGGCGTCGGCCACGAAGACCTGCAACTCGGCCAGGTTCAGGCTCAACCCGGTGCAGATGTAGCGGCCTGCGATGGCCAAGCCCGCCCCGACGCACACACCCAGGCCGGCTCGGGTCCGGTTCGGGCCCCGACAGCGTGCAACCGTGTCTAAAAGCCATCCAGGCCGACCAGTGCGCGGGGCTGCTCCTTCTGCATGCGGGCGCCGAGGGTGCCGGCCAAGTCGGGGAGTCGCAGGGCCGTTGAAAGGCGGTTCGGCATGGCGGGGCAAAAGTTTTGAAATATTTGTTTATATTTTTATTTGACTGATAAAAACGAAGATGATACGAATATTAAAAAGAAATTAAAACAAATACAATAAGAATATAACAAGATCAATCGAACTAACGTTCAACCCCCTATGCACCTACCTAAACGATTTATTTCTCATCTCGTCGGCGCGGCCGCTTTCAGTCTCTCCTTGACGTCGGTACACGCTCTAAAAGCTGCCGAAAAACTGTCGATCGCCGTGATTCCCATGGGAACCAGTCATATTTATTGGAAAGCGGTGGAAGCCGGTGCACGCCAGGCTGCTAAGGAGCTCGGCATCGATATGGCCTGGAAAGGTCCTGTGAGAGAAAACGACCGCGCTCAGCAGATAGCGATTGTCGAACAGTTTGTTTCCGAGGGCAAAAGCGGCATAGTGATTGCACCTCTTGACGCCACGGCACTGCAGCGCCCCGTCGATGCAGCCATGGCAAAGAAGATTCCCGTGGTCATCATTGACTCGCCGTTGAAAGGCGAGCCAGGCAAAGATTTCATCAGCACAGTTGCGACTGACAACCACGCGGGTGGAAAGATGGGTGCCGAAGCGCTTTTGAAGGCGCTAAATGGAAAAGGCAAGGTGGTTCTGCTGCGGGGCTTGGAGGGAGTTGCAAGCACTACCGCTCGGGAGGAGGGCTTCCTGGAAGAGATTCGAAAGCATCCCGAGATCCAAATGTTAGTTGACAATCGTTACGCCGGGGTGACTGCCGCGGAGGCCCAGACGAGTGCTATGAATTTGTTGGACAAAATCCGTCAGGCCGACGGCATGTTTTGTCCCAATGAAGGGACTACATTTGGCACGCTCTTAGCGCTGCGGCAGGCTGGTCTTGCCGGAAAAATCAAACTGGTTGGCTTTGATACATCGCCCCCGCTTATCGAGGGGCTAAAAAAGGGTGAAATTCAAGCGCTCGTAGCTCAGCACCCTAAAAAAATGGCCTACGATGCTGTGAAGATGCTTGTCGCAAAAATTCGTGGGGAGGAGGTGCCGCAAAAAGAAGATAGCGGTGCTGAGCTTATTACGGCCGAGAATCTCAACACGCCCGAGATCCAGGCTCTGCTGGCTCCATAACACGGTCCTATTCTCGTATGAAGAATAAGACGGAATTGCTGCGCATGGAAGGCGTGCGAAAACGATTCGGCGCAACCATTGCGCTGGACGGGGTTGAGCTGGCTGTAAACGCCGGGGAAGTGTTGGCCCTGGTAGGCGAGAATGGCGCCGGCAAAAGTACGCTAATGAAAACGCTGTCGGGGGCCCATGCTCCCGACGAAGGACGTATGTGGCTAAATGGGAAACCTTACCAGCCTAAGCATCCTCAAGACGCGCGGCACGCTGGCGTTTCGATGATTTACCAGGAACTCTCACTGGCGCGCCACCTGACAGTCATGGAAAACATCGTGCTGGGAATGGAACCGACCTCTGGGCCGTTTGTCAGGTGGAAGGAATTTCGCAAAAGGGCACGCGATGCCATGACCCAGCTGGGCCGCGAAGATATTCTGCCTGAGACGCCAATCCACAAGCTCTCAATTGCTGAGGGCCAGCTAGTCGAAATCGGACGTGCTATTGCAGTAGGGTGCCAGGTACTGGTGCTGGACGAGCCTACTAGCAGTCTAGCCAGTAACGACATCCAACGGCTCTTTACATTGGTCCGCAGGCTGAAGGCTCAGGGGATCGGCATAATCTACATATCACATTTTTTAGAGGAGATCCGGGCTCTCTGCGACCGCTTCACCGTCTTGCGCGACGGAAAAAGCGTGGGCTCAGGAGTAATTGCAGATACTCCAAACGAAAAGATCATCGCCATGATGGTTGGCCGCTCGGTGGAAGACCTTTACCCGCGTTCCAAACGTCCTGTGGGAGATCCAGTGCTAGAACTCAAGGACCTTGCGGGGACCAAAAAACCAACTTCAGCCTCATTGACGCTTCATAAAGGCGAGGTGTTGGGCATCGCTGGCTTGGTAGGCGCCGGCCGAACGGAATTGTTGCGCGCGATTTTCGGTCTCGATCCGATTCGTTCGGGGCACTTGAGAGTCAAAACGTTCGTTGGCCCGGCGTCCCCAGCTCAACAATGGGCACGGGGGATGGGCATGGTTTGCGAAGACCGCAAACTCGAAGGACTAGCCCTAACTTTGAGCATCGCCGACAATCTTACACTTTCCAGCTTAGGTCAATTTGTCAATCCCGCAACTCAAGCCGAAGTCAGCCGACGTTGGATCAAACGGCTCGCCGTTCGCTGCCGAGAACCTCAGCAGCCAGTCGGCAACCTTTCGGGAGGTAACCAGCAAAAAATCGCGATTTCGCGTCTGCTAGAACACGGCGTTGACGTGTTGCTACTCGACGAACCCACCCGCGGGATCGACGTCGGATCCAAGGCCCAGATTTATCACGTAATTGATGAACTCGCATGTGAGGGCAAGGCCATATTGATCGTGAGCAGCTATTTGCCAGAGCTCTTAGGAATCTGTGACCGCATCGCCGTCATGGCTAAAGGCTACCTTCACCCTGCACGGTCTGTGCATCAGATCACGGAGCACGATATTATGGTCGAAGCTACATCTATTAAAGAAGCCGCCTAACTTATAAAGAAGCTGCCTAACTTATGTCTACTATTACTGCCGAAGAACTAGTTAAACCTAAAGGAATCGATTGGGCCGCTGTTCGAGCCAAGCTCGGCCCCTTGATCGGCCTCGTCTTCGTAGTCGTCTTGTTTGCGGTGCTGCGACCCAAGACGTTTTTGGCCGTGGACAACTTTCAGATCATGCTAATGCAAACGACAGTGGTGGCTACCGCAGCACTGGGCATGACGCTGATTATCATCTCGGGGGCGATTGACTTGTCGATCGGCTCAAACATCGCGCTGTGTACGGTGGCAGTTGCCTTACTGTTGGCTCATGGAGTGCCGCCTGTGCTGGCAGCAATCGGAGGTATTCTTGTCAGTTCGGCGTGCGGCTTGCTCATCGGGCTATTGGTAACGCGGCTGCACCTGACGCCCTTCATCGTGACGTTGGGCATGTGGGGAGCCGTGCGCGGTGTGGCAAAAGGTTTAGCCAACGAGCAAATCGTGCCGGCGCCTTCGAGCTGGCTCGGTGGTCTGATGCAGAGTCTGGGACCCGACAAAAGTTGGATGATTTTTCCGCCCGGCGTGTGGATCATGATTTTGCTCACCGTCCTGGTTTCCTTGGTATTGCGGTATACCAAATTTGGCCGGCACGTCTTTGCAATCGGCTCGAACGAAATGACCGCCCGGCTGTGCGGGATTTCGCTGCGCAATACGAAGCTTTTGATTTGGGTGGTGTCCTTAGCGTTCGCCGGAGTGGCTGGCATCTTGCAGTTTTCTTATCTTACAGTGGGTGATCCGACTACTGCCAACGGAATGGAACTGTCGATTATCGCGGCCGTCGTAATCGGCGGTGCAAGTCTTAACGGCGGGGAAGGAACGGTATCTGGATCGCTGATCGGTGCTCTGATAATGACCGTGGTCGCTAACGGCTGTACCAAGATGGAATTTCCCAATTGGGTACAGGAAATCGTTACTGGCGTCATCATTATCGCAGCCGTGGCTCTGGACCGCTTGCGCCACAGGAAGGCCGCCTAGCGCCCATGTAGTAGATTTCCGCGGGTCCGTTATTCTCCAGTCCGAATCAAACCCGATGCCAACACGCGATCTGAAGTTTCGAGCAAAGAGCAGCCGCTAGTCCTCGCAATCTTAACAAAGCAACGCCCCATGTCCGCCACCTCACCTGACTTTCGCAGTCGCGATTTCCTGCTGGACCACGCTCGGCAGACCATGGCTTTTTACCATCCTCGTGCGATCGACCCGCGCGGAGGTTTTTACCATTTTTTCAAAGATGACGGCACTATCTACGATGCCGTGACCCGTCATCTTGTCAGCAGCACACGTTTTGTCTTCACCTACTCCGCAGCCTATCAGCACTTTCGTCAGCCAGAATATCTCGAGGCGGTGAAACATGGGGTAGAGTTCCTGCGCAACGCGCATCGTGATCCGGTAACAGGAGCCTATGCATGGATACTGAAATTTCTTGAAGGTAAAGTTGAGGTTCAGGACGCCACTAACCATTGCTATGGGCACGCTTTTGTCCTTCTGGCTTACTCCTACGCCTTGAGCGTAGGCCTCAGTGAAGCGAAAGAATACCTGAAAGAAACGCTCGACTTGATGGAACAGCGCTTTTGGTCGCAAGAGTATGGCCTCTATGCGGATGAGGCGACCGGCGATTGGGGAACTCTGTTTCCGTACCGCGGCCAGAACGCCAATATGCACAGCTGTGAAGCCCTGATCGCGGCATTCGATGCGACCGGCGAAGTCGATTATTTGAAACGTGCCTTTATTATCGCGCGCAATATCACCGTGCGTCAGGCTGACCTCACTGATGGACTTATCTGGGAACACTACCATGCTGATTGGTCGGTTGATTGGGAATACAATCGCGGCGACAGGACCAATATTTTTCGGCCCTGGGGCTATCAGGCAGGACACCTAACCGAGTGGGCGAAGCTGCTGCTTATACTCGAACGTCATAAGAATCACATTGAAGGTGATACCAGCTGGATGGTCACTCGCGCTTGTGACTTATTTTCGATCGCTCTGGCGAGGGCTTGGGATCATGAATACCGAGGGATCTACTATGGTTTCGCTCCCGATGGCACCATCTACGACAGTGACAAATATTTCTGGGTCCAAGCCGAGTCGCTTGCGGCCGCGGCGTTGCTTGCAGCTCGCACCAAAGATGCATCCTACTGGGACTGGTATGAAAAGATTTGGTCTTACAGCTGGCAACACTTCGTGGACCACCGGTACGGTGCTTGGTTTCGAATCCTCACCCGGGACAATCATAAGTACAGCGACGAAAAAAGCCCGGCCGGCAAGGTGGACTATCACACTATGGGCGCCTGCTATGATGTATTAAAGGTTCTTTGACGGCTACTAAACCGTGGGGAAGCGAAGACTGTGAGCCCTGGTTCGCTCCAGGGGATTTCTGCACGGCTCGACAGAAATCCTTCCGCATAGAAAAAACGATCTTCGACCGTTATTTGCTCCTGGACTGAAACGCGGGGCCTGTTTTCGAGCCACTTGCGGTGATGCTGACATGCCACCGGCGGGTTAACCGGCCTCTTCCGCGGTGACCAGTTCGATGCCGTGCGTGCGGCAGAGCGCCTCGAGGTAGTCCGAGGGCCGGTCGGTCACAATCGCGTCGATCGCACCCAACTCGCAGACCTTCACGAAATCCGCGACGCCCACTTTGGAGTGGTCCGCCGGCACGATCACCCGCTGGGCTTGGGCCACCACCGCCGCTTTGAGCGCCGACTCCGCCAGATCCGCCACCGTCACGCCGGCTTCCGACACGCCGCTAGTGCCAATAAAAGCCGTGCCGATCCGGAACAGTTTCAAGTTTTCGGTGGCTAGCGGGCCCACCAAACAGTCGCTGAGCTTGCGCAACTGGCCCCCGAGCACAAGGTGGGTGATACCCGGCGCATCGGCCAGGGCCTCGGCCACCGCCAGCGCGTCGGTCAGCACTGTGAGTCGCAGCCCCGAGTCCGCCAAGGCCTGGGCGATCTGCTCCACGGTGGACCCGTTGTCCAGAAACACCACTTCCCCTGAGACCAGTAGCCGCATGCTGGCGCGCGCAATGGCCGCCTTTGCTTCCCAATTGCGGGCCTGACGGCTGGCCACCTCCTCCTCCACCGGCGGGCGCACGCTGACGGCGCCGCCGTGCGTTCGTTTCAAGAGGCCTTTTTGTTCCAGCACCGCCAGGTCTTTTCGGATTGTCGGGTCGCTGACCCCGAAATGCTCCGTAAGCTTGGCGACGCGCACCTTGCCCTTGGGTGGCTACAATACGGGCAATGTACGCTTGGCGTTCATCGGGGAACGCGGAGTTTGGTTCCACTGCGTTGGCGTCTTGATCTTGGCTCATTGGCAACCTTTCCGTAAGGAAACAGAATTTCTTGCGTTCAAATCGAAACTAAAACCGCAAGCATTCTGCTCAATTAACGCGCAGGCGCGGCCTCGGCCACAAAGACCTGCAACTCGGCCAGGGTCGGGCTCAACCCGGTGCGGATGTAGCGGCCCGCGGTGGCCAAGCCCGCCCCGACGCACACACCCAGGCCGGCTTGGCCTAGCAGGCCCAGGCAAAAGCCGGCATTATAGTGGTCGCCGGCCCCGGTCGTTGTGAGGGGTTTGGGCACGAAATGGCTCGGGGCCCCGGCGGCTTCGCGTGCGGAAACAGCTACTGCCCAGCGACGTTGGTGAATCGTCACGGCCTCTATGCCCAGGGAGGCGCGCAGCGCGGCGGCGCACTCCAGGGCGGAGGAAGCCTCTTCGTCCGGGGCGGCCAGGCCAAGGGCTTGGGCGATTTTGGCCGCCTCGGCGAAGTTCATTCCCAGCACGACCTCAAAGCGCCCTTGGTAAGCGCCGATCAGTTGGAGCACGCCTTGCAAGGCGGCTTGGCTGCGTTTGGCCGGGTCGGCCAGGTCAAAAAAGGCGACCCGCTTCGGACCGTTGAGCCCGGCGGCGACCTCGGCCAGGAAGCGCTCCAAAATCTCGCTCATGTGATCGATGCAGGTCCAGTTGACCCAAGCGATCAGGCGGGCGTCGCCGGCGAGCCGCCTCAACTCGGGAAGCGGGACTCGCTCCAGTACCGAATGCCAGGATATCTCCCGTAGACTGTCTTGTTTGCCTAGCATGAGCTTGCCGTCCTCAAATTCGACAGCGTCCGTGAAGGCCGGCTCGCCGAGGGAGTGTAATCTGGCCCGGGAGGCAAAGTCCTGGAAGGCCGGGTGCAGGTTGGGCCAGCCCACGCAGCCGATGTAATCGACCGGCGCGCCCAGGCGCGCCAAGCCGTTGGCCAACAGGGGGCCGTTGCCGCCCAGGCGCACCGCTTGGGTCACCAATTCGAGGTTGGCGCTGCGACCGCTAGCCGCCGCGATGCGCTCGGCAAAGTCCAGAATCTTGGCGATCCGGGTGAATTGGTCGGGTCCGGTCCGGGCCCCGACGGCGTGCAAGATCGTGTCTACAAAGCCATCGAGGCCGACCAGTGCGCGGGGCTGCTCCTTCTGCACGCGGGCGCCCAGGGCGCGGGCCAAGTCGGGGGACAAAGTCGCAGGGGCGGTGAAAGGCGGGTTCGGCATGGCGGGTAAAAAGTTTTGAAATATTTGTTTCTATTTTTATTTGACTGCCAAATAGAAGATGATACGATCTATAATAGAAATCAAGAAAAATAAAATCAAAACTTAATAAATCCAAATGAAAGCATCTTGTTCGCTCTGGTCTGCGGACTTGCTCACGCTCAAAAGTGCGATTGGCGCCCTGTCGGGGCACGCCGACGAGTTCCACCTCGACGTCATGGACGGCAACTGCGTGCCCGATATCCTCTTTGGGCTGGATTTCGTGGCCGCCATGCGGGCCGTGACAGACACGCCCTTAGACGTCCACCTCATGACTCGCACCACCGCCGAGTGGATCGACCGGACCGTAGCGGCCGGCGCGGCCCGGTTGGCCGTCCACGCCGATTTTTGCGAGGACGTCGAAGCGGCGCTGGGGCGCATCGAGACCTTGGGGGCTACGCCGGTCCTGGTGCTGCCGCTGCAAGCGGCCATCGACGAAACCTCGCTGCCCTGGGGGGCATTTCGGCGGGTGCTGCTGATGGGCACCGAGATCGGGATCAAAGGCGTGGGCCTGGATGCCCGGATTCCGGAGCGCATCCGCACGCTGCTCGAACTGCGGGCCAAGCTGGGCGCGGAATTTGAGATTTTCGTTGACGGCGGCATCCGTCGGGAAACGGTAGCGCCGCTGGCCGCCGCGGGCGCTGATGGCGTTGTGCCCGGCTCGCTCGTCTTAAGGGCCCCGGACCCCCTTGCGGCCCTGGCTTGGATTCACTCGTTAGTACCCCTGCAACCCGTTCTGGAAGAAAGGACCCCGTGAAAAAAGAAGATCGCTTGCTGCGCGTGGGCGTGTTGGGCGCAGGCCTGATCGCCCAAGCCGCCCACCTGGAGGCCTGCAAGAAGGCCCGCAATGTCGAGCTCTACGCCCTTTGTGACGCCGCCCAAGATTTGCGCGACAAAGTGGCCGCGGTGTTCGAGCCAAAAAAAGCCTTCAGCGACTACGACGCCATGCTGGCCGACGAGGAGGTTGAGGCGGTCATCGTCGCCATCGCCGACCAGTTCCACGTGCCCATGGCCATTCGGGCCATCGAAGCCGGCAAACATGTGCTCGTCGAAAAACCGATGGGCGTTAACGTGGCCGAATGCGAGCGGTTGCGCGACGCGGTCCGGGCCCGGCCCGGTATTCGGGTCCAGGTGGGCACTATGCGCCGCTTTGACCCGGGCATCGCCTTCGCGCACGACTTTATCCGGGACGAAATCGGGCAGCTGCTGGCGCTAAAAGCCTGGTACTGCGATTCGATCTACCGCTACCAGGAGACCGACAACCTCCAGCCGCTCATCATTTCGAGCCCGCAGGCCAAGCGCCCTGCCGGGGACCCGAAAGCCGACAAGTTTCACTATTACCTGCTCGGCCACGCCAGCCACTTGGTCGACACCGCCTGCTATCTGGGCGGCGATCTTCTGGCCGTCCGCACGGACTACCAGCAAAAGTTTGGCGCCCACAGCTGGTTTGTGTCGGTGGAGTTTGCCAACGGCGCGCTGGGCCACCTGGATTTGACCCTCCCGGTGCGGATGGAGTGGCACGAGGGGTTTCACGTCTACGGCGAGCACGGCAGCGTGGTGGCCAGGAGCGTCAACCCCTGGTACTTCCGGGGGGCCGAAGTGGAATGCTTTTCAACCCGCGCTGGCCAATACCGCCGGCCGGTGGGCGCCGACGGCCACACCTTCCGGCGGCAAGTCGAAGGCTTCGCCGACGTGATCCTCAAGGGCGTGGAGCCCGTCGGAGCTCAGGTGGAAGATGGTCTGGCCGCTGTGCGCGCTCTCTCAGCCATCAGCCATTCCTACAAAACCGGCCGGCGGGTGTTGCTGGCCGAAGCCCCGGGGGAGGTCTGATGGAGCTGGGCATTTTTGCGAAAACCTTTCGGCGCCCCAACGCGCAAGCCACGCTGGAAGCGGTGCAGGCGCTCGGGCTTGGGTGCGTGCAATTCAACTTTGAGTGCGGCGGGCTCCCCAGCATGCCCGAGGAGGTGCCGCCGCTGGCCTTGGCAACGATCGGCGCCGCATCGCGCGACACTCGCGTGAGGCTAGCGGCCCTGTCGGGCACCTTCAACATGGCGCACCCCGAACCGGCTGTGCGCAAAGGAGGGTTGTTGCGATTGCGGGTCGTGGCGGAAGCCGCGGCGCAACTCGGCATTCCCCTGGTGACCCTGTGCACCGGCACCCGGGATCGCGAAAATATGTGGCGGGCCCACCCGGACAACGGCTCACAGGGCGCCTGGGCAGACTTGCTGGAAACGATGCACGGGGCGCTTGTTGCGACCGCTCAGGCGGGCGTGGCGCTGGCGATCGAGCCGGAGCACGGCAACGTCGTGTTCGATGCGCGCCGAGCGCGGGCGCTGCTCGATACTCTTCGTGCGGGCGACCGGCTCCGGATCATCCTGGATCCGGCCAACCTGTGGGCGGCGGAGCGGCCCCAGTGCGACATCCTGCGTGAGGCGTTTGACTTGTTGGGCGCTGACCTTGCGATCGCCCACGCAAAGGATCGGGCCGCCGACGGTAACACGTGCACCCTGGGACGCGGCGTCGTGGATTTTGACGCCTTTTTCGGCCTGCTGCGCTCGGCCGGCTTTACTGGTCCGGTCATCATGCACGGCTTCGAGGAGGCCGACGCCGCGGAATCGGCAGCGTTTGTCCGCGCCAAACTTCAGGAGGGTCCCGGCGGGACTAGCTAAACATGCCTTTCATTGAGTCTGGCGGGATTCGATTTTACTACGAACTGAGCGGGGCGGGCGGCCCGCTGGTGGCCTTCCAGCACGGCCTGGGGGGTGAGGTGTCTCAACCCCAAGGCATCCTGGGCAATTCAGCCCGCTTGCGCGCGCTGTCGTTCGACTGCCGAGGGCACGGCCGCACCGAACCGTTAGGGCCTCTCGAGCGGCTCACCTTTTCGAGCTTTGCAGACGACCTCCGGGCCGTTCTGGACACGCTGCACGTTGATGGGCTGATTGTCGGCGGCATCTCCATGGGCGCCGGCGTCGCCCTGAATTTTGCCCTGCGGTACCCGGCGCGCGTGCAGGCCCTGATTTTGTCACGGCCCGCGTGGCTCGACGTGCCCTGCCCGCCGAACTTGGAGATTCTCCGTTGCTTATCCCGGTGGCTCCAGGATGCAGGGCCGCAACGCGCCAAAGAGTGGCTCCTGGCCGACCCCGAATACCGCCGCATCGAGACGCTCAGCCGTGACAACGCGGCCTCAATCCTGCGCCAACTGGAACGGCCGAGCCTGGAAGCGACGATCGCCACGCTGGCGCGTTTACCGGCCGACGCGCCTTGTGCCGCGCCGGAAGCTTGGCGCGAAGTGGCGGTACCGACGCTCCTGCTCATCAACGACTTGGACCCCCTACACCCGGTTGACTACGGCCGGCGGCTTGCCGCCGGCATCCCGGGCGCGCACCTAGTGGAAATCGCCCCCAAAGAAAAGGATCCCGTCTTGCACGCGCGCGAGGCCCGGCAAGCCATCGAAGCCTTCGTCCAAGGGCTTGTCCCTTAAACCCGAAACACCATTATCCCGATTCCCTTCCCATGAAAGCCATCGTCTACGACGCCCCACGAAACTTCTCCTACCGCGATACCGCCGACCCAAGGATCAACGCCGACGAGGTGTTGATACGCGTGCACGCCTGCGGACTTTGCGGTACCGACCTCCATATTCACATTGGAGAGTTTGGTCCGCGTTTCCCCTTAATTCCCGGCCATGAGTTTACTGGCGAGATCACAGAGCTCGGTTCCGAAGTCTCCGGGTTTCGAGTCGGTCAACGGGTAGTTGCCAACAGCAACACCGTCTGCGGAACCTGTTTCTACTGCAAACGAGGAGACCCTTTGCTCTGCGAAAACCTTGGCGCCTACGGTGTTACCCTCAACGGTGGCTTCGCTGAGTACCTCAAAGTGAAAGCCGACCGCGTGTTTGCAATCCAGAATCTCAGTGCGCGGGAAGCAGTCATGGTCGAACCGACGGCCTGCGCGATCCACGGGACTGAGGTCCTTGATGCCAAGCCGGGGAGCGATGTGTTGCTATTCGGCGCGGGGCCCACGGGCCAGGTGCTTGCGCAGCTGATCAAACTAAACGGGGCAGCCCGGCTGGTGGTCGCAGCGCCGCCGGGACCGAAACTTGAATTGGCGGCGCGTCTAGCCGCCGATGAGGTAGTGCCGATAGATCGCCAAAACAGTGAAACACATCGCAAGCGGCTTCGGGAACTGAGCCCGAAGGGGTTCGACTACGTTATCGAGGCTACAGGAGTCCCCGCAGTGTGCCAGGAGGCGCTAAACTTCGTCCGTCGCCGCGGCACACTGCTGGCTTATGGTGTCTACCCAGAAAATGCTTCTGTTCAGATTAATCCCTTTGACCTCTTCCGAGGCGAAATCAGCATTAAAGGTTCATTCGCGCAGCTCGATAGCTTTGCGCGGGCCCTTGCTTACTTAGAGAGCGGCCGGGTGAAGGTTAACGAAATCGTCACCGAAGAGCTTCCCCTTGCGCACTATCAGCAAGCCTTGGATCTCGCTTGGTCCCGCAAAGGCATCAAAACAGCATTGGTTCCGAATGCGTGACGCCGGGAAGCGTCTTGCCGGTTGGTCAGAACCCTTAGCCCAGAACCCAGGCATGAACTTTACCCAAACAAAGCCGCGCGCCTTGCCAGCTGGGTCACGTGGCTTCTTGATAGCAACTAAACCTAAGCAAAAAAACCATGAATAACTTAAGCATTGTGTGGGAAGAAAAAGGGAAAGTCGGCGTTCAGGATCGCCCCGTTCACAAGCCCCAAAGCGACGAAGTCCTCATCAAAGTTAGCGCGTGCGGCCTTTGCGGCACTGACCTGCACATCGTCAGCGGTGAATTTACCGGCGCACAGCCCGGTGTGGTTTTAGGGCACGAGTGCAGCGGAATTATCATCGAAATCGGCAGCGAGGTGAAAGCCTTCCAGGTCGGTGATCGGGTCGCGGTTGACCCGAACATCGCCTGCGGCACCTGCGAATACTGTCTGGACGGCAGGGTCCATCTCTGCCGGAACATGGTCGGCCTAGGGTCCTTTAGCGACGGAACGCTCTGCCAGTTTGCCACCGTACCGCAGACCCAATGCGTGCGGGTTCCGCCAAGCCTCGATGACCAGGTGGCCGCCTTGGCCGAGCCTTTGGCCTGCGTGCTTCATGCCCTCGATCGGGCGCGGATGGTGATGGGCCATCCGGTGATCGTGATCGGGGCGGGTCCGATCGGGCTGATGGCGGCGCATTTGGCGCGGTTGCAAGGGGCCTCGGCCGTGACCGTCGTCGAAGCCAATGAAGCGCGCGTCGAGCGCACTCGAACGCTGGGTTTCGATTGCCGGACGCCCGTTGAAAGCGACGCGGAACTCGCGGACTACGTTTTCGAATGCGCCGGCAACCCGCGCGCGATGGAACACGCCTTAAAGGTGGCGAAACCGGGCGGCACCGTGGTGTGGGTCGGCGTGGCCGCGCCAGAGGCCGAAGTGCGGGTACGGCCCTTCGACGTCTTCCGGCGCGAACTCTCGATCCTGGGCTCGTTCGTCAACCCCCACACCACGCGGCGCGCCCTCGGGATGTTGGCCAATGACGCCGTGGATTGGCGCTCCCTGATTTCCCATAGCTTCCCGCTCTCCGGCTTCGCGGAGGCTTGGGGTCTTCACTCGAGCGGCAAGGGCATCAAGGTCTGCGTCCGGCCAAACGGGTAGGGCATCCCGGGCGCGCACCTAGTGGAAATCGCCCCCAAATAACCTAAGCGCATTTGGCACGATTCCTCTCTATGAAAACCATAGTTTACGACTCACCACGCAACCTCTCGTATCGCGATACTGCGAAGGCATTCGGAAAATGAAAAATAACCCGACTCCAAGCGAAGTCCCGGGGACAAGGGGATTGGCCTCCGGGCAAAACCAAGGATCCGGCGAGGGAACCCTCTTGTCGAACGCAACGCTAGACCGTCTTCCGAAGACGGTATCTATCCCCGGCTATGATCGGGGCAAGATTTCCGCCGGCACGTGCATTTTGGTCCAGGCAACTTCCATCGAGCCCACGAAGCCCTTTTTGTCGATCGCGTGGTGTAATACATGAGTGATACGATGATGACCCCCAATGAAAGCTATCGTTCCCCCCACACTCCCGCGTGGGAAAGGGTACTGCTCGATACGTATACAGCCCCACAAAACTGGGAGATCTCCAGCCAGGACCTCGGCTTTAAGCCTGCCAAACCTTTCTCTGTGCGCATGCGGACTCTGCATGGCGGACGGCAGGAAGGCGTTTCCATCATCGACATCGATACCGGCGCAATGAAGATCTCGGTCGTACCCACACGAGGAATGAACGTCCTGGAAGCCGTAGCCGGCAACGTGCGCATTGGTTGGAATTCGCCCGTCAGCGAGGTGGTAAATCCGGCATTTATCGCACTGAACGGACGTGCCGGGCTGGGCTGGCTGGAGGGTTTTAACGAGATGGTCACCCGATGCGGTTACGGGTGGATTGGTCATCCGGGTATGGATAAAGGCGCACTCCTCTCCTTGCACGGCCTTGCGTCGAACATTCCGGCTTCGAAGGTCGTTCTGAGCATCAACGAGCAGCCCCCTTATACCATCAGGCTGAAAGGTGAGCTGAAGGAACAGGCGTTCAAATTGGTGAATTTTGTGATCGCGACCGAACTGAGCACCGAAGCTGGTGCTCGACACTTCAGGCTGCACGACACCCTCATCAACAACGGCGACTATCCCAATGAGTATCAGGCGTTGTATCACAGCAACTTCGGTCCGCCCCTGTTGGACACGGGCGCCCGTTTCAGCGCACCCGTGCAGCAGGTTTCGCCCTTCAACGACAAGGCCGCAGGCGAGCTCGGCGATTGGCAGAGCTACCGCGAACCGACACGCGATTACGACGAGACGGTCTACAATGTCGTGCCTTACGGAGACGAAAGCGGCCAGACGCTTGCCGTCTTGCATAACGCAGCCGGTGATCTTGGCATAAGCCTGGGCTTCAATATCCAGCAATTGCCGGTATTCTCCTTATGGAAAAACACCGACACTATAGGGCAGGGATACGTCACGGGCTTAGAGCCTGGCACCAGCTGGCCCTACAACCGAAGCTATCAGCGTGCGTTGAACCGCGTACCTACGATTGGAGCCAAAGAGCAACGCCATTTCGATATCACCTACACGTTACTGGCCGACAAAACCGCAGTCGACAGTGCCCTGCAACAAGTCCAGAAGATCCAACACGAGCGGCCAACCGAAATTCGCAAATCACCCCTGGTTGACCTACCAAAAGGTTAGCTTCTGCACTACAACTAACCCGCAAAAATGACGCGCTGAAACAAGCGGCGGGCCCGGCGGCTGCCCGGCGCCAGCCGGACTACAAGTTTGTAATCGAGCCTTTGTTCCGGGGGAACACCGCCTTAGCCGTCGACAGGCGGCTAAGGCACCCGGGACTAGAAACTATAAGTTTGTGGAGACTTCGGCTCCGATGACCATCCATAGGATCGAGACCTTTAAAAAGCTTTGGGCATACCGAGTATGCCAATGGAACCCCTCGTTGGAAGATTCGATACGATTAGTAAAGAATTCTAAGTTGTATAAAGAGTTCTTAGCCGAACGCCAGGAGATCCTTTGTCACAAATGGATCGAGAGCGAGAAGGTTGGCTACGATATAGGTTTTGAACGTGCCTTGTTCGATTGGATTGTGAAACACAGGTCGGCTTGGCTCGATGAGCGACGCCGCTTGCTGGCTAGTCTTGCTAATGTCGAGCAGACGTCCGACTTGGTGGTAGGAATGCCCGCGGCCACTACCGGTTACCGATAGACTGAATAAAGGCCAGAAGACCCATGACGGATTGCGATAGGACATAATTTTTCAGGCTTGGCGACATCCACATCCGACAATTCTTGATTTCTTTCCAAGTTTCACGAATCTGTCCAGTACGCCGTATTATTCTGGCTTCGGTTTCCCTCTGGGAGGTTTCAGTAGTGAATCCTCTCCATGTCCTCGAGGAGGACCTTCTGGCCGCGGCGGTCATAAAGTTTCGTGGTCCGGCTGTCGGCGTGGCCGGCGATCCGTTGCGCGGCTTCCAAAGTGCCGTCATTTTCCAAGAAATTCGTGATGCCGGTTGCCCGGAACGAGTGCGGCGAATAATGCGCCGGCAATCCGGCTTGCTTGAGCCGTCGCTTAAGCATGTCCGCAGCGTCGGTGCGCACAAGCGGCCGGCGCGACAGCTTCCCGGCCTTTCCGATAGCCGCCGGAAAAAGGGGAGAATCCGGCTCCTTGTCCAGGCCAGTCGCTTTAAGGTACTGGTCCAAGAGCTCTTCAAGCTTGTGGTGGACGGGAAGCTCCTTTTCTTTGCCGCCTTTCTCACTAAACCGGAGCAAAAACCGTTTCCCGCTAGGGTAATAGTCCTCGACCTTCAGGTTTACGACGGCGCCGATCCGGGCAAACGTGTAGGCAAGGACCCCAAGCAGAGCGCGATCCCGCAAGCCCGTGTGAGTCGATGTCTCGATCACGTCCAGAAGCGTCTGGACTTCGCCGTCGACGAATGCGGGCGTTTTTCCTTCGGTCCGCGAGAATCTCTCGGTCTTGACCTCCCGGGCCGGATTCATGGCCAGGACGCCTTTTTCGGTGAGCCAGGAAAACAGCATCCGGATGGCCGCCATGTGCTGCTTGACCGTTGGTGGTGCAGCCTGACGTTGAAGCGTTTCGATGTAGGCGGCGACCGTGATCGGCTCAATGTCTTCCAGGTGCTGGTAACCGGCACGTTCACACCAGAAAAGAAACTGTTCGATTGCGCGGTAATAGGCAGCCCGGGTGTTGGCATTACGGATCGGCACCGTGAAAAACTCGAAGAACTTCTTGCGTGTTGACGGCCCGGCGCGTTCGATGAGAATGGGAGCTTGGAAAGAATCTACAGAAACCAGAGCAAGTTCGGATTCCGACATTGCCGAAAAAACCTACACTAAAGGGTCCCCTTTTGGCCAGTCATAAAAGGGGTTATGTCCGGTAATAGTTGGCCGACGCAAATTCCCAAATCACATATTGCGTAAGCGCCAGAACGACAAAAGCGATATCTTGCGCGAATGAGTCGCGCGATTTAGCTTTTTTTGATATATGCATCTCTGACCCGTAGAATTGTCTTCCAATCCTGTTTCAGGGTTTCGAGAGTGGGTCGAACGTTCAATGTTTCGAGCGGCTGCGAGTGCGATCCGATGTAGCGACAACAGTCCTCATAAATGGGGTAGATTGCCTGAACCGTGTTCTCCAGCACGCTGAAGTTAATGGTCGGTAAGCGGGTCATCATCACGTTCGGCTGATAGCGTTGCGTTACGCCTTGTAGAACTTCGCTTTCGACGAATACCTCGCAGATGTTTCGGATTAGTTCGTAGCCTTTTTCGATCGTTGCCGCGTGGGCTTCTCCCGTGGACTTCTCCGCATTCTGAATGAGCTCGTTAATGCGGCCTTTCAGGCTTTTCATCGTGTCGGCTCGAGGATGATTGCCCTTGCTGACGACGCCAATGCGACTGCCGTCTCGACTGACATCAAAGTAGGAGCAGTCTTGCAGCCGCTTCTCGAACTTTGTCAATAGCTCCGTCGTAAACCAGATATTATGAGTAAACACGATCACTTGACGGTCTTGGCATAGCTCGACTATTCGCTCCACGACCTCCGACATCCTTCTGTAGTCGAGGCTGTTGATCGGATCGTCGAAGATGACGGGAGCAAACGGCTTCAAAGAAACTTCGGCAAGGAAGTCTGCCAGTGCTATCACCTTCTGCTCACCCTCCGACAGGGTCTCGCTTGGCTTGTGGCCGCTTGCGACCGCCTTTTTTCTCGTTACCTGACCTTGCCTGCCGGGGAATTGAAGCGTGACGGCCGGAGCTCTTAGTCTCTTGCACTCGTCGTCGAAATGTCGCTCAAAATCTCGATTGAGGAGTTCCTCGCTTGCAGCCTTAGAGCTCTCCGTGATGGAGCGTAGCAGCCCTTGGAATTTTTGCTGCTGGATCTTCGCCTTATCGACCCACTTTGCGTCCTCAACAAACTTTTCAATCTCGGGAAGAAGCGTCTGGAGCTTCAAGCGAGACTCAATGTCCAGGAGCTTCGTTTCTCTCTCTCGGAGGGCTTGGTCTCGCTTTTCTCGCCTCTCAGAGAGGTTCGTCAGTAGAGATTCGTTCTGCGTTCTGGCATATCCCAACACGGTCCGGACCTTTTCCATAGATTCCGCCTGATCCGTCCAGACAACGTCAACCCTCTGGGCTAGGGAAGCGAGAATTCGATTCCCCTTTTCGAGGAATTCTTTGATGAGCGCCTCATTCTCCTCAGTAAATGAACCTCCGTTTTCGAAAACCTCCTCCATTCGCCGGCCTAAGTCGGCTGGATCGAAATTTTGTTGTAACGACGTTTGAATCAATTCAACGGCCTTTTGAGAAGCGGTCAGCTCTATTCGGAAGGTGTTATTGCAGTAGTCTCGATATTTTTTCAGGAGCTCTACTGCCGCTGGCGAGAGTGGTTGATGACAGTATGTACACTGATCAGCGGTACCGGGGTAGCTCGCAGCGACTTCTAGTGTCCGGAGGTAGTCCTCTCCGGCTTGAATGAATCGCGTCCACTCCTCCTGAAGAACGCCCGGTATGGGAACACCGGCGAAAGATTTCTGGGTCGCTTCCTCATATTGACGTCTAGCTATCCTCAAGCGGTCAATTGCTAAATTAGACGCTGGGGCATCGAACTGGCCTAGTGCAGATAACCCAATAGCGAGTGCCTCTAGATTCTCTTTTTGGCGCTCAGCTAATTTCAGCAGAGCAGTTGGATCCCTTGAGCGTAAAGCTTCGATCTCCGTATTAAGTTTGGAGACTTCTGCTAGCTCCTGCTCAAGAACAACGGCAAGGCTTTTCAGCTCTTGAAGATCGGTCGATGCTCCCAGGAAATCTATCAGCGGATATATGCGGCTCTGCCGATCAAAGTGAGGAAGAAATCGATTCGTCGCCTTTGTTGTTTCCCGAATCTTTTCTTGAAGACGGCCTCGCACGTTCTCGATGCCCTCTTGAACTAGTGGGAAGTGGGCGAGATCACCAGGGGTGTAAATGTAGTTCAGATCTCCATCGACGTGAAGAGCTGTCGCTCTTGAGTCAAATACGTCGATGCGAGTGAACGGAGAAAGCCCCGACTGACCCTTCCATTCAATTTCTACTTCATCCTGACCTAACCGGTAGCGAATTCTGGCACTTGGGAAATCCTTCGCTTGCGTCGGGGTTGAGAGGTTCGGCAAAACCGGTTCCGCCGTTCGTACAGCTGCAGCTTGTTTCAGAACACGAACGTACCCTGTCTTTCCAGAAGCATTCTCTCCGAACACAATGGTAAGCTTCGGGTTGAAGTCTAGGACCTGGTCTTGCGCAAGTGCGTTGACGTGTTGGAGGTTGTCGAGACGAACCAACGAAAAGTCAACATTAGCCTGGAAGATATTCTGATCATCACCTAGTTTTGATCTACCGACTGGATCGCCAGAGGTAAGCCCCTTTTCGCGGAGGAATAAGTCATAGAGAGAATCCAGCTTGGCATCGGCCACGAGTTTCTGGGAAAGGATTACTTCGGACACCAGTTGCTTCACCCACTCGTCCTGTTGATTCGCCCAAGTGACAAGCAGGGAACGCGGGAAGGCGGAAACTGTTGACGTTTGAGCGGCCACACTAGCTTAGCTTAGCTAGGTTTGGGTCGTTTCAAGACCAGATTTGTACCATTTTTCCAATCGACCCAATTCAAGCCGCCTCCCGCTCGTCAAAATGCCCACGCGCACTCTGCTGCCAAACGTGTTGATAAACACGCTCTGCAGCGGCTTGCTTGTCCTCGTCTGTAAATGGCGGGCTCGGCAGTACTCGAAACAGGTGGTCGAGGATCTCTGTTTCGACCAATGCTTTCGTTTGCTCCTTCTCTGTCCAGCGCTCCAGCGGCGCGATGAGCTTGTTAACGGACTCCAATAGAGTCTTGCTCGCCAGCTTCACTTTTTCGCGCGCCGCGTTGCCGAGTACCGGCTTCTTGAGCAGATCAAAGAGCGCGAGCTCATCTTCGCTCAAACCCTCCTTAGCGGCGCGCTGCTGCTCCTGGTCGAGCGTCTTCATGAGGTCAACGAGTTTTGTGAACGTCTCTTCGATTGTGACGCGATCCTTCTCGCGGTTATAGTCAGCGATGATCTCCGAATATTTTTTGTAGTAGTCCATTCGCTGCGGATTTTGCGCCAGCATCTGCGCGAGCTTCTCCTCGAGGATTTGCCGGATGTCTTGAATCGCCGTGGCTTTGCGCTTCACCTTTTTTGCGAACTCATCGCGGAGCTTCTTAAGGTCGATCTGGCTCAGGTCGTAAAAGCGCGCTTCAGCCTGATCGTCCCCAGGCGCCTGCGTCCTGATCGCTTCGTTGACGATCTTGTGCAGCTCCTTGAGCAGGTCCGTCACGTCCGTCGTATCGCGGCGCTCTTCGAGCTTTTTGTAGATCGCCTCGATGTTGTCGTGCCGCTCGGCATAGCTAAACGCCGCTGGCTCCATAATCAGCGCCTTGAAGCGGATGAAAACCTGCCGCGCTAAAATCTCGAACCGCCGTTTGGATTCGTCCGACGTGTAAACTGACTCGACCGCATCGGCCAGCGCCTGAATCTTCGTAAACCCTTTCGCTCCGAGCAGCCGCAACGGATCGAAACCCAGGGCCGTCAGATGCGATTCCGTTTCTTCGATTCCGGCGAGCAGCGCCTTCACCCGCTCCTCGATCGGTGCCACTATCTCCTCCTCCCGGCCATCATCGTCACCCAGCGCGTATTGCGCGAGTGCCTCGCGGAGACTCTTGAGCATGCCGTTGTAATCGACGATCAGCCCAAAATCTTTGCCGGGATACACGCGGTTAGCGCGGGCGATGGCCTGCATGAGCGTATGAGCCTTCATCGGCTTGTCGATATAGAGCGTTGAAAGGCACTCCACGTCGAATCCGGTCAGCCACATCGCGCACACGATGGCGACGCGGAAGGGATGCTCCGGGTTCTTGAACGCCGATTCCACATCAACTCGCTTATCGCCTAACTCGAAACCCTGTTTCATTCGCGCCCGGTGCGGGACGATATCGAAATCCCACTTTTTGAAATCGGCAATTTCGTTCTGCGCCTCGCTGATGATGATCTCGATAATCGTTTCATCGATCCAGCGAGCCTGGGCTTCCAGCGTTCCGCGCTTCTCGCCGTCCGATTCGGCAGATGCGGCTGCGCACACGGTGGCCAGCTTCGCATGCCAGAGCGGGACGATGCGCTGATACATCCGCGCACACGTCACCTTGTCGATGCACACCAGCATGGATTTGCCCGCTTCCCAGCGCGTCGTGCAGTGCTCCACAAAATCGGCGGCGATCTTGTCAAGCCGGTCGTCGGCGGTGATGATTTCGTAGTCCTGCCCGAGCAGCTTCTCCAGCAGCGCTTCTTCGTCCGGGTCGAGATATGCCTTCTCGATAGCCGCAGCGATGCGGTCATTCAGGTCGAACCGCGCAATACCGAGTTTCTCGCCGCGGTTTTCGTACACCAATTTCACCGTCGCACCGTCTTCCTCGGAGCGCTTGAAGTCGTAGCGCGACACGTAGCTTCCGAAGATGCGCCTGGTCAGATTGTCGTGCTTGAACAGCGGCGTGCCAGTGAAACCTATAAACGCGGCATTTGGAAGCGCGAGGCGCATGTTGCGCGCGAGCTTTCCAGCCTGTGTACGATGCGCTTCGTCGGAGATGACAATGACGTCATCCCGCTTGCTGTACGGCTCATGTGGGTCGACATCCTGGTTAAATTTGTGGATGAGGCTGAAAATGTACCGATGATTTTCCTTCAGAAGCTTTTTCAATTCCATACCTGAGCTGGCGCGCGGAGTCTCCTCATCCGCCACCCCGCAACCGACGAACGTCCGGTAAATTTGGCTGTCCAGATCGTTCCGGTCGGTCATAACCACAAACGTGAAGTTTCCAGGCACCAGCCGACGTACCTTTTCCGCAAAGAACGCCATTGAATACGACTTGCCGCTGCCCTGCGTGTGCCAAAAGACTCCGAGCTTGCCGAGGTCGGGATGCGCGGACTCCACCAGCTGCAACGCATCCTTGCCCTTCTCGTCTTCGATGGTCTGTGCTACCGGGACGAGGTCGCCGTCGACGGCCTCTTCCTTCGGGAGTTCAATCACTCGATAAGCGAGCCGCTTCTCCGGCGGAAACTCTCGCTTCAGTTCCTCCTGCCTCCAGACTGAAGCGACCGCCTTGTTCACGCCGAGCACTTGGTGATTGCGCGCGAGCACCTTGCGCACTGCTCCTGGCTTGCTCGAGTCGAACACAACGAAGTTCTCCACGAGGTCTAGCAGCCGGTCATGGGCGAGCATCCCGCTGAGCAGCACCTCCGCCTCTACGCTGCCCTTCTCACGCTCGTCCTGCCGCTTCCACTCAGCGAAGTGCTCCCACTGGCTGGTGATCGAACCGTAGCGTGCACGATGACCGTTGCTGACGATGAGGAAGGCGTTGTGGTGAAAGGCGTGGGCGATGACGTTTTCATCGAGGTAATCGCGCAGGTTGCCGTCGAACCCGGCGCGGACGTTCTTGTAAACCGCCTTCAGTTCGATGAAGACAAGCGGCAGTCCGTTGACGAAGCAGACCAGATCGGCCCGGCGGTTATAGCTCGGCGCGCGAAGGCCAGTAATTTTCAATTCGCGCACTGCGACGAAGCGGTTATTCGATTTCCCGTCCGGGCCCTTGCCGTTCTGGAAATCAATCACTCGGGCCTGGGGATGGCGGAGCTGGCCCTGCGCATCACGGTAGCTCACCGGCACGCCGTCGCGGATGAATTTGTAGAATACCTGATTGTGCTGGAGCAGCGAGAGGGAGAAGTCATGCCGCGTGAGTTTGCCCACTGCCTCTCCAACGGCCGCCGACGGCAACTGCGGATTGAGCCGCACCAGCGCCACGCGCAGGTCGCGCGTCAGGACCACCTCGCGCGGATCGGCCCGGCCCATGGTGCCGTCCGGTCCGAAGGTTTCGTCGTTCCAGGCATAGACGCTTTCCCATCCGAGCCCCTTCTCCAGATGCTCTGCAAACGTCGCCTGCACGAGCCGGTCTTCGCTGTTGATGTCCGTGTAGGCCATGCGTCAGCTCTTTTTCATGCCCTGATCTCCCCGCTCATCAGGCGCGGCAGCAGAAGGTCGCGGGCGGCTCGTGCTTTCTCCATTTGTTTCTTTAACAGTCGAGTCTGTTTCAACATGTCATATGCGAACAGTTGGAATTCCTCAACGATGGTGGGCGGGGGGATGACGATATCCAAGTCGCGAAACGTAGACTTATTGATTTCCTTGTATGTGGCGCCACTTGCCTTCCCAATGATCTCTTCTCGGCGGCTTATTAGATTTTGGAGGTCCTAAGATTTTCCTCATGTGGTATGACCGAGATGAATCCTTGATTCGTGCAAACTTCGCGATCAACGAGACCGAAGAATCCGAGGCTGGCGCGGCTCGTCATCAAAATCGTTTCGGAAGGTAGCATCTTCGCTGAACTGTTTTTCAGGCCAGCCTCAGTGATCTTTTTCTCGGAGTCCAAGAGTGCCAAACAGTCGTTCTGTGTGATGTCCGTGGGCGTAACCCAAGTTATTTCGCCATCGTCCCAAAACTCCGGTCGTAAAGTCGAAGGCGTCCCGCCGCCAACGCTTTCGCATATGTTGCTCATCTTCTTCCGCTGCCATCCTTCTGGGATGTTGTCGACGATGCGTGTATGCTCGTGGCCGGGAAAGCGGAGGCAGACAAACCACTCGCGGTAGACCTGCCGCGCCGCTTCCTCCAGCAACGCTATCCGCCGCCGGTTGTTCTCGATCAGGTCGTCGTAGGCGGAGGCCACTGCGACCGTTCGCAGTTGGACATCAAGGGTTGGAACAGGAAGCTCGACTGCCGCAAGGACATCGGTTTCGAGCTTCTTCGTTCCGTGAGATGCTTCCGTTGCTAGCTCTCGGATGTGCTCGCGCCTTGCGAACAAAGCGTAGAACAGAAACTCCGAGTCCACGTCAGGCTTGCACTGAAACGCTTTTAGATCTTGGTTGAACGCGACCTCTCGCTTTGTGATGGCAACGCGGAACTCTTTTGCCAGCGACATGCCCCGAACGACTGCGAGCACTGTGTTCGCTGGCACGAGTCGACTGCCATCTTCCGCACCCTCACCGGTGATTCGCAAAGGCGTGTCGTGAATTCGCATCTGGGCCATTTCTCCCGAGCTAACCCACGGGATGTCGCCTTCCCAAAACTCCGCGCGGGCTTTGCTGGGAGTTCCGCCCGACAAGAATTTCGCGCATCCGCCGAGACGTCGAAGTGGCCAGCCTTTGATGCTCATACCCCCAGGCCCTCAAAGTTCTCCTGAATCTTCGCCGCCAGCACTGTGGCTTCCTGATTCAGGTCGGCCAGTTCGACGTGGATATCGCGCAGGACCTGCTCGAAATCGAAATCTTGATCCACTTCCGGCGGAGCGACGCCGACGTAGCGACCGGGCGTGAGACTCCAGTCAGCGGTTTTAATATCGCTGCGCGTGACCGCGCGGCATAGGCCGGGTACGGGTACGAATTGCGCGTCGGGAAACCGCGAGAGCAGCCAGTGGGCCTGGCTCTGGAAGTAGGCGGTGCGCTTGAGCCGGTCGACGGCGTCCTTGCGCCGGGCGTCGATCTCCTTTTCCAGTCGGTTGATGACCCCGCCGTCCCAGGCGTTATTTGCGCTGCCCTTGACGTCCTTCTCCGCGACGTCAACTAGACGGGTGGCGAGTTTGCAGGCGAGGTCCACGTCCTTTACTAGGTCACGGCACGCCTCGGCCAGTGTGCCGAGTTCGGCGACGCGTTTCTTTTGTGCGGCGAGTTTCAGCTCGCACGACTTTTTCAAGTCTCTGGCTATGTGGGCGGTCCATTGGTCCAAAGATTGAAAGCACGCCTTGGCCGCTTCGTCGCGTTCTGTGAGGAGCTCTTGCAGGGGCGAGTCTTTGGGCGGCGCCTCGACGAAAGGCGCGACTGCACCAGCAAGCCCCGCGTAGGATTGGCGCAACGCGGCGGCCCGGTCCGCGATATTGGCTGCTTCGGCGAGCGTGCGGTCGAGATAGCTCTGCACTAACAAGAGAAAACGGTGGGTCTGGCCGCGATAGAGCCAGACAATGGCGGTCAGGTTCTGTAGCTGCTCTGGGGAAAAGTCATAAATCTTGCGCGTTACCTTACGGTAGATGTTGCGCGCATCGAGCATGAGTACCTGGTCACGGCGGTCTGCCGGTTTACCCTTGTCGCAATGCCACAGCTCGCAAGGGACGGTGCGGGTGTAGAAGAAGTTCGAGCGGATGGAGATCATCACGTCTACATCGCCCGTTTCGACAATCTTGCGACGCACCTCCGCCTCGCCGTGCCCTGCGCTGCTGGCCTGCGAGGACATGACGAAGCCTGCGCGGCCCTTGGGCCCGAGGTAGCTGTGAAAGTAGGAAATCCAGAGATAGTTGCCGTTGGAGACCTTTTTGGCCTTGTTCACGCCCGGCAGGCCGAACGGAAGGCGGCGGTCGTCCTTCACCTTCTCGGCGTCCACCATGTCTACGTTGAACGGCGGATTGGCCATGACGAAGTCGCACTTGCCGTAGAGGGTATGGGCGTCTTCGTAGAAGGTGTTGGCCTCGCGGATTTCGCCCTCCAGTCCGTGCACGGCGAGGTTCATCTTCGCGAGTCGGATGGTGGTGGCGGTTTTTTCCTGCCCGAAGAAGGTCACGCGGTGGCTGGGGTCTAGCCCGAGCCCCTCTATAAAGTGGCTCGACTGGACAAACATTCCGCCTGAACCGCACGCCGGATCGAAAACTATCCCGTGATCCGGCTCGATGACATTTACGATGGTCTGCACGATTGAGGGCGGGGTGAAGAACTCGCCATTGTCCTGCGCGCCCTGCATCGCGAACTTCATCAGGAAGTATTCGTAGATCCGACCAAAGACATCGCCGCTGGCAGTGCGGAGAACTTCGCTGTCAAAAACGCGGAGCAGGTCCTCCAGAAGATCGTTTTCGAACTTGTCGTAGTCCTTGGGTAGCTGGTTCAGCAGCGGCTCGAAATCGCGCTCGATGACGTTCATGGCCTCGACGAGAGCCGCGCCCAGGTTGGTGCCTTTCGGCAACTTGAGCAATTCGTCGTAGCGGGCTTCCTTCGGCAGCATTAGAGCGCGCCGCTTGATGAAGTCCTTCTTCAGCAGCGGGCGCTTAGGCATCTTTCCAGCACTCTGCTCCTCGGCGATTTGGCGGCAGGCGGCGACGTAACGATTGGTCGCATGGCGCAGGAAGATGACGCCAAGCACCGGCATGCAGTATTCGCTGGAGGTCAGCTTGGAGTTCGCACGGAGGTTGTCGGCTGCCGCCCAGAGACCGTCCTCGAGTCGCTCGATGTTCTGAAGTTGATTGTGATTCATAGGGAAAAAACCGCCGCCCCATGACGTGCTTTTGATTTGAGCCACCTAAAAGATGCCAAATGCCGCAAAACTATCGAGAATTATCTCGGAGTTCTCCCAGGGCCGGGCTTCGAGTGATGGTCAAGCGCGTGCTGCGAAAGTAACCGTAAAGCGCGAGCCGTTCGCAAACCGAGAAGCTCGGCGACGCTTTGGGAGCACGAATTCTCCAAATCAAGTTCCTTGATCACGTGATCGTGGGGCAGGCACTTGCTGGCCGGCCGGGATACTTCAGCTTCCAGGAAGTGGGCCTTTTGTAATAACGAGTAAGGGCCGAACTTACCTTTCGCGAGGCGTTGGCTATTCGGGATAAACTGCACGAAAACGAATAGCCGCCGGTGTTCCGTTTAAACGGAAAATATTCCGATATGCCGACGAGCCATTGGCGGTGCCCATCGAGCACGAGACTAGGGCAAACCGGAGAAGTTCGGGATCGCTTATTGCGCTTACCAAGGCGATTTGTTAGGCTGTCCTGAAGCCAATCCAGAGCGTGACCGCAAATCATCTAGTCCGCTTCAGAAGTAAGAGCCCCCGCAAGAATCTTCCGCCCAGCACGTCGCGAAAGCGTGCCGAAACGAATTTCCTATGCTCTTTCGAGCGGGCTTTCGTTGCTGGGCATTGCCGAACCAAACAAATCACTTGGCGAGACTTCGCGTTGCAGGGCTACGGAATCCCGGATCTCATCACGTTTGCATGGAGCACTCATCAAAACCAAGGCACCATGCTGTCGCTTGAGGCGCTTCGACAGAAGCTACGGCACCAGCGGCTTACCGCGTTCGAACTCAAACTGCGCGACTGGCGCAAAGGCATTGTACAGGCATATCGATACCGATACTTCTGCGACCGGTCAATCGTCGTCCTTCCCAGAGATGTTGTCGGTAAGGCCTCTAAGCGTCTGGAAGTCTTCCGGTCGCTGGAGGTTGGATTGTGGAGTTTTGATCCGGACACCGATGTGATCACAAAATATTTCACTCCGCGCAAAGGCACGGCTCGAAGCATGGAAGCTCGAAACAAGGCAATCGAATCGATTTCAAACAAAATCCAGCTCTGCAAGGCGTTTAAATAGGCGAATGGCGCCATCTATCTCGTCCAAGTGAGAATCGCCGGACCTTGAATCTAGCGCCACGGCTTGCAGGCTGATCAACGCGTATGTTTCGACGGCGGTTTGTATAGCCTTTGCGCAACGACGTAGGGACTCTTCCTCTTCCGTGCTAACAAGCGCTTGGTTCAGCGCCTTGATGGCGTCCCAAGTTTGCAGCACTTCCTTGTTGCGAGGCGGCTCTGACCCGTCCCCCGCATAAAATTCGTCGGTATCAAGTCTGTTGAGTACGGTAGGCACGCGGCGCCGCAAGATGTCGAGTTCGTAATACGTGACCCTATTCAGCAAGGCGCAACTTAGGTATCTTTCAGTCGGCATTCGGCCGCCACCGATCGGTGGACTGAAACGGTCAAGAGAGAACGTCCTCAGGTTCGACCACCATCCGGTGGCTCCAGCCTCGGCACCGGCCACTCCTAGAAATGGTGTCAGGAGGTCGGAAAATCCGTTAATCACCAAAAAGCCGTTTACCGAGAGCGCGTAGTTCAAGAACATCCATCCGGAAATCACGTCGGCGTTGAAAAGGTCTGCGCGGGCCTCAGCGTTGCCCGCTGCCACGAGAACGTAGAAGCCATCTGGAGGGGTTTCGAGCACGGTCAGTTGATTCAAGAAATGCAGCAGCTCCTCTGTGTTAATCAGGGCATCTCGAGAAACCGCCAGCGTGGCGTAGATACGCTTTTCCGGAGCGATCTTTTTGCCTTCAGCTCCGGTCGCCCGAACAAAGTTCATGGCGATTGCTGCCTCTGCCGAATCAAATGAGCGGGGGATGATGATATTGGGCCCAATCAGCGCCGTGAGTGGCAGTGCCCTCTCACACTCCAGAACCTTGCTTACGTCCTCGATCACCTGGCTCTCGCGAAGCAGCTGGTCGTACCGGCGCGGCGCAAAGTAGGAAGCGTATTCCTCTTCCAAATAACCCGTTCGTGAGACTGGGTCGACGGCGGCAAGAGTAGCGTAATATTGCGGGTCAAAGAGCCGTTCAGAAATCGGGGCTAATTCTGTGAGCTTACTTGTGGATTCCCGCAGCTTGTCGGGCGTGATGTCCCGTGGACTAAAGATGACCCCGTCGATTAACTGTTTACTTAATCCTTCTATAGTCTTTAACCCGTCGCCAAAGCCGTGTTGAGCGAATAGCTTCATTAGTCATTCTCCAACTGCGCCAGAATGCGCTCCAAGTTTGCAGGCCTTAGCGTCGGTTTCTTTTTTAAGGTCTGATCGACTAAGCGGCAGAACCCGGCGGTGAAATCTGGTCGCTCACTCTTTAGCGATTTGGGCGCTTGTGTCGCGATCCGGGAGAGTGTCTCGATCATGTCGGCGCTGCTCCGGGCCAGCGGATGAATCTGAGCACTGTATTCGAAAACGGTAAGCCCGGCTGCGTATAGATCTGCCCGATAATCCAGACTCTGGCGAAAGCCCGGCCTCAACATCTCCGGCGCCAGATAGCGAAGCGTGCCTGGGACAAGTTGGGTATCCCTGGTTAATCCGGTATCTAGGAGGCCATAAGCAATACCCAAGTCGAGCAGTACGAAACGTCTCGAGGGGTTGGCCAGCCTAATTACGTTCTTCGGCTTTATGTCTCGATGAATTACCCGGTGTTTCCAAAGTTCCACGATGGCGTGCACAAGTGCGCGAAACAATTCCCGAGCTTCATTTTCGGACGGTTTTACCGCGCCAGATCTCAAAAGGTGCCACAAATCCAGTCCATTCAGGTGCTCCTCAGAATAACCCACGTATTCCGTACCGCCGATGCTTGCAATCCTGGGATGAAGCGTGCCCAGCTTCACCAGCTCTGACACGTTGCATCGGCCCAACAACTCCACTTCCCGTCGGATGCGCCCGACAGCCTCCGCACGATAAGCGCGTTCCTCGTCCGTAGCGCCTGGCGCTGGAAGGCGGACAAGCTTAAACACCTCGATACCCGATCCGATTTCAGCCTTGTAAACGTTCTTAAACCCGCCTGAGTCAAGCAGTTCGAGGGAACGTAGCTCGGGAAACGCGACGATTATTTGAACATCGGGCGGTGATAGGAAAGGCATGCAGTTTTCGCTACAAAGTCTAGCTGGTTGCTCTCAAGATCGCAGGATCATAGATGAGGGTGCTCAAAAACCTGGCTTTCTTTAAAGAATTTGGACTTCGGCCACAGGGAGACAAGAGAGTGAATCGCTACGTTTAGGGGCCGGGATCGCGGCGCGCGCAGCGAAGGTGGGATCCTCGAAGTAAAGGGGCTGGCGCCCGTAGATGGCCGGAAAACCGGCGCAATAGACGACCATATCGCCGGCCGCTGTGATAAGGTCGCGGTCGTTCTTTTGCGGGCCCGGCATCCGGAGACATTCATCCGGTGTGAGCAGAGGGCGTTGCACTTCGTGCATGGTGGTAGACACTTGACTCGCCAACCCGCGTCCGGACCGGGTGATCTGCTCTTTTATAATCGTGGTTTGACCGGTCAGCTTTGAGAGATGTTCGGCGGTATCCAGGCGATTGGGTGGGAACGCGGTTTGAATATGGCAGTTCGAAGTAATGCTTTCATCTGGTCCGTAGCCGGCTTCGCGGCTTCTGAGCTGATTGATGTCCTGGCTGATCAAGTAACATTTGATGCCGTAGCCGGCGACGAAGGCTAAGCTTTCCTGAAGAATTTCGAGTTTTCCAAGGGCCGGAAATTCGTCGATCATAGCCAGGAGTCGGTGCTTATAAGAGGGTTTCGGGCGTCCGTTTTCGAAATCGAGTTTGTCGGCGAGGAGCCGTACGATCATGTTTACGACAATCCGGACCAGGGGTTTAAGCCTCGCTTTGTCGTTGGGCTTGGTGACGATATACAATGAAACCGGATCGACGTAGTGCATTAGATCCTGGATGCGGAAATCGGAGCGGCTCGTGTTTTTTGCGATGGTTGGGTCGCGAAAAAGATCAAGATAACTTTTTGTTGTGGAAAGAACGGAGCCGGCTTCGTTTGGGGGGCGATCCAGCATGTCGCGCGCCGAAGCCCCGACCACCGGGTGGTTGGCTCCATGAATGTGTGGAAAAGAAAGCATCTCAGCCCATAGATCGGCGATGGGCTTTTTGGGATCGCTGAGCATCTGGTCAAGCGCTGCGAGGGTGGCCGGCGACCCGTCGTACCTGGATTTATAACAAAGATGTAAGATGCAACCGACCAGCAAGGAATAGGCGGTCTTTTGCCAGTGATCGTGCGGGTTAAGTCCGTGACCTTGCGGATCGACCATAAGGAGGGCCAAGTTCTGCACGTCCCCCACCTCGTGTTCGGTATTGATGCGCAATTCGGCCAGTGGATTGAAGCAACACGAACCGGAGGAGGCTGCCGGCTCGAAGCGGAGGACTTTGTTGTGGGCGTGCTCCTGGCGCCAACCGGCGGTGAGCTCGTAGAGCTCGCCTTTGAGGTCAGTGACAAACACGCTTTCGGTCCACGAAAGCAGGGTTGGGACAACCAACCCAACACCTTTGCCGCTGCGCGTGGGCGCGTAACACAAGACATGTTCGGGGCCGTTGTGCCGGAGGTAACGGACCGTTCCATGTTTGTCGCGCCAGGCGCCCACGTAGACGCCGTCGTTTTTGAGCAGGCCTGCGGCCTTGATATCGCGTTCGTCGGCCCAGCGCGCGGAACCGTGGAGAAACGGGTTTACGCGGAAAGAGCGGGTCAGGGCGAGAACCAAAAATAAAAAGGAGCCGAGTGTTACCATTATGCCTACGCCGAAGGCCTGGGCGAAAATCGGAGGATTCGTATGGCGCCAGAAATAGGGGTAGACCCAACAGTCGTGTCACCAGCCGCCATTTTGAAACAGGAACACTCCTTCCTAATAGCCAACCTCAAAGCCGGAATATCAGTCGTTAAGAGTGCTTGGCGCCAGGGACATACGGGATCAGTCCTTTTTGGTAGGCAACTTCCTGAACCTCGATTGGTAAATGTCGAACGTCGACCATCATTCCGTCTACCGTCAGCGTCCAGATTAACGGGTTACTGTCGAATTTGCTTGGGAGCCCCCATTGGAACGAGAATGGATGGATTTTAAGCCACTGTCGAATTTGCTTGGACTTACCCTGTCCAGTGCTAAAGGCTACGCCAAAGAACGAGTAAATATCGGAAGCGTTACAATGAGGTGTTTGCGACTTGTCAAAAACAAAATTTGCAGTGCCGATAGCATGAATAAATCCGGCTGCCCAGCAATCTTCGCTTCCTCGTAACAATGGGGATGGTCTTTTTCTGCACAGCGCTGCAACCGCTGTCCGAACAAGTTGTCCGTACTCGTCGTTCAAATATCGTTGGCAAAAGGCATCCGTTTTTGAGGTAATGCTAGCGAACTTGCTCTGCATGGAATTAGGGATGCGATCTGATTTTGCCATTCAGAACAGCGTTGATTATGGGGAGTAAAGGTGTCGCTAAACACTTGTTTTCCGACATGCCGACAGCGGTCACCGAAACCTCGCCTGTGACAATGCCAAAAATGTACGGAAAACCCTGTCGGAATACACTATTATGCGGAAACCTCAAATCAACGGTTTTCCGCTTATGTTGGTCGGTTACATGCGCGTCTCGTCCGAATCGGATCGGCAGATCACAGACCTACAACGTGATGCATTGCTGGCGGCTGGCGTCGACGGACGACACCTGTTTGAAGATCACGCCTCCGGCGCCAAGGATGATCGGGCCGGACTGGCCCAGGCGCTGTCGTTCCTGCGGCCCGGAGATGTTTTCGTCGTCTGGAAGCTGGATCGCTTAGGCCGATCGCTGTCGCATCTGCTATGCATCGTAAATACGCTGAAGGAGAAGCAGGTAGCCTTCCGCTCGCTCACCGAAGGCATGGATACCACGACGGCGTCGGGAGAATTACTGTTTCATGTATTCGGCGCACTTGCCCAGTACGAACGAGCCATGACCAAGGAGCGAGTCGTTGCCGGACTGGCTGCCGCCCGGCGCCGTGGGCGAGTCGGCGGGCGCCCATTCGCCATTACTGGAGAGAAGCTGGACGCAATTATCGGTGCGCTGCACGGCGGCATGTCCAAAGCGGCCGTATGCCGCAACTTCGCCGTTAAGCGCACCACCTTGATCGAAACCCTCGCCCGGGTCAGCGGACCTGCGTCAGGCTAGACCAGGACTTGAGGGCATGGTGGAGCCAGTCTTTGGCGTGGATGATCAGTGGGCATTGGCGCCAGACGATCATGCCTTGGTGATGAATAAGCGTCGCGCGAACCGGCTTGGTTTTGCGATCCTGTTGGCGTTTTTCCGTGATCGCGGCCGGTTTCCGCGGGACGAGTCCGAAGTCGAGCCGCAGGGGATCGCGGCGCTGAGCCGTCAGCTCAACGTCGCGGTTCCGGTAGACGGCGAGGCATTTCTCACCGGACGAACCGCCGAGCGCGTGCGCGCCGAGATTCGCGCCCGGTTTGGATTCCGAGAAGCTACGATGTCGGATGCGGAAATGCTAACCGAATGGTTGCGCGACCACGTCGCTGGCGAAGCCGACGGGGAAATCGAGTCGATGATCGAGCGGCTGGAAATACAATGCCGCGAACTGGCGATCGAACCGCCTACTGCCGACCGCATGGAACGCATCGTGCGCACAGCGCTTCGCGCACATGAGGAACGTTTCCATTCCGATACCTACGAGCGGTTGTTACCGGCCATCCGCGAACGTCTGGACAGACTACTTCGGCCCGCAGAGGGCTACAGCGATAGTTCGTCACCGGACGACATGTTAGGCAATGCGCCAGCGGCGCTGTTGAAACTCCGTGACAATCCGGGACGGTCGAGCGTTGCCAGTATGCAAGAGGAATTGGCGAAGCTAGACCTGATCCGGCGGATAGAGCTCCCTGTCGATTTGTTCGATCGTACCTCGCCCCGATATCTGGAGCGCTGCCGACGGCGGGTGGTTGTCGAGGCCCCGCATGAACTACGTCGTCACCCTGATGCAGCACGTATCACTTGGCTCGCCGCCTTCGTTTACCTCCGAGCGCGCAGCCTGACTGATGACCTGGTCGACCTGTTGATCGAAACCATCCATCAGATTGGCGCTCGCGCAGAGCGCAAGGTAGAGCGCGAATTGCTGGACGATCTCAAGCGCGTCACAGGAAAGCAGAATCTACTGTTCGAACTGGCCGATGCCACGCTGGCCCAGCCGGACGGTGTAGTGCGCGATGTGGTCTTTCCGGTGGTCGACGAACAAACGTTGCGCGACTTGGTCAAGGAGTGGAAGGCCACCGGGCCGACCTACCGCACCACGGTGTGCACAGTAATCCGCAACTCATACCGGGGACACTATCGCCGCATGGCGCTCAAACTCTTGTTCGCCCTGGAGTTCCACTCCAACAACGACCGTCATCGCCCGGTGATGCAAGCCTTGGAATTGGTCAGGCGCTTTGCCGATACCAAGGTACGCACGTTCCCGGCCGACGAGGATGTGCCGCTCGACGGTGTCGTTCGTGGCCTTTGGTGCGATGCCGTCGTGGAGAAGGATGCTGCCGGTCGCGATCGCGTCAATCGCGTTACCTACGAGGTGGCGGTACTGGAAGCCCTGCGCGAGCAACTGCGCTGCAAGGAAATCTGGGTCATCGGCGCCAACCGGTATCGCAATCCCGACGAAGACTTGCCCGCCGATTTCGAGCTAAAGCGCGAAGAATACTACAAGGCGTTGAACCTCCCGCTCGACGCGGATCGCTTCATCACCGTGTTGCAGACCGAGATGTGCGAAGCGCTGAACGCGTTCGATGGCGGGCTGAAGAAAAACTGCAGTGTCCGAATTGGCCCCAAGGGAGGCGGTTGGATCACGCTCGCACCGCTGGACGCGCAGCCCGATCCGCCCAACCTGACTGCGCTCAAAACCGAACTCAATGCGATCTGGCCGATGACCAGCCTTCTCGACATGGTCAAAGAAACCGATCTGCGGCTTGGCTTCACCGACGTGCTAAAGAGCCCAACCGCCTACGAGGTGCTGGAGCGATCGGTGTTGCAGCCGCGCCTGCTGCTGTGTCTGCACGGCATCGGCACCAACGCCGGGCTACAACGCATGGCGGGTCTGGAATCCGGTGTGACCGCCAAGGACTTGGCGTACGTCCGCCGACGCTATATCAGCAGCGTGGACATGCTACGCCGAGCAATCGCGATCGTTGCTGACGGGACACTGCGTGCTCGCAATCCGGCAATTTGGGGAACCGCTACAACAGCGTGCGCGTCCGATTCCAAACACTTCGGTGCTTGGGATCAGAATCTCACCACGCAGTGGCATGTCCGGTACGGCGGGCGCGGCATCATGATCTACTGGCATGTCGAGCGAAACTCGCTTTGCATTCACTCCCAACTCAAGTCCCCGTCGTCGTCGGAGGTGGCATCAATGGTCGAGGGCGTGATCCATCACTGCACCGAGATGGAGGTTGATCACCAGTACGTCGACTCGCATGGCCAAAGCACGGTCGCGTTTGCCTTCTGTCGGCTGCTCGGATTCCAGCTTCTGCCACGGCTAAAAGCGATTCATTCCCAAAAGCTACACCGCCCGGAAACAGGGAAGGCAGATGCGTATGCGAACCTCCAACTGATCCTGAGCAAGCCGATCGACTGGGAGCTGGTGCGTCAACAGTACGACCAGATGATCAAGTACACCACTGCGCTGCGCCTGGGAACGGCTGAAACGGAAGCCATCCTGCGGCGCTTCACCAAGAAGAACGTGCAACACCCGACCTATAAGGCGCTCGCCGAACTGGGCAAGGCTATCAAGACGATCTTCCTCTGCCGGTATCTACATTCCAAAGAGTTGCGGCGTGAGATTAACGAAGGGTTAAACGTGGTTGAACAATGGAACGCCGCCACCGACTTCGTGTTCTTCGCCCGCCGCGGAGAATTGGTCAGTAATCGACCTGAAGACCACGAGATCAGCATGCTTGCTCTGCATCTGATTCAGAACTGCATGGTCTATATCAACACGCTAATGATTCAGAAGGTCCTGGCGCAGCCGCATTGGCACGGACGGCTGACACCACGCGACTACGCCGCGCTGACCCCGCTGATATGGGAGCACGTGAACCCGTATGGGCGGTTCGACCTTGATATGAATGCTCGGCTGGCGCTGCTGTGATCGAAATGGCGGCTGGTGACACGACTGTTGGGTCTACCCCTAAGAACAATTCACGAACAAGAACCAGTCAACATCTTATAAATTGCTTGAGTACGCGTGCGCGAGCCAATGTAATCGGATCGGAGTTCCTGATATCCCCGTCCGCGAAATAAGCATGTCTTTTGGGCACAGAGGGTCGTCATGAAAATGGACCGGTGGCTACCATTTACGGTGCTTGTGGTTCACCTTGCTCGCCCGGTTTAATTATCTGCCCATTCGAATTAACCTGCCCATAATACCCGGGATCAATCGGCTGCCCATTCACACCCGTGCTCCAACCGGACCCCTCGGAGCATGCCCACAACAAGGCTATGGTGCTCAATATGAGAAAGCACAGAACTATCTTATATGCGATTTTGACCGATTTTGCGCGCCAACTTTCCATGCCCGGAACAATACTCTGCGGAAGAGTGTCATGCCGCGTTTTTTTACAGCGCTTTTTTCTTTATCTTGCAAGGCAATCGTTGATACTCAATTCAAGTTATTCAACCAAAACCCCTTGCACGAAGCCGGTTGTGGAAATTCACACGCTGAAAGGCTCGAAAACGCCCCGCGACTGAGGAGAGGCTGGAGAGCCATAGACCGGTGCGAGCCAATTGGGCGAGTTCGAATAATCAAACTCCTCTCGTGTG